>ERZ777306.17-NODE-17-length-278551-cov-69.686118_pt1 | contig 278551 bp, 249 predicted proteins | sample MGYA00374966_ERZ777306 | MGnify/ENA primary metagenome ERZ777306 (study PRJEB29329, sample SAMN06343882) | mouse gut metagenome | isolation source: Mouse cecum | place: Austria: Vienna | collected 2014-11-15 ... | reverse complement strand
GGATGGGCGCGTGGTCGGTATGGGATGATGCCGGTGGTGACATTGAATTTATGGTCCGCCGTGATGATGTTGCAACGTCGTACCGCATTGGCGTGTCCGCCCGGGTCGGGTTTTAAAGGGGCCCAGGGACAATTTTCCGTATATGTATATGTGCCGGTGTTATCTGTTGAAACCCGGCCCGCGGGGATAAAGCATGATGTGATTTCCAGTGATGATTCCCCCGATGTTTCGTGTTTGCGCGGCAATACAAGCCCCGAATAAAAAATTTATCCGATTGCATTTGAAAAACGCCCGGTGTAAAATATTGTTATTCATTTATCCAAAGGAGTCATAAATGTGGGCAGCCATTGCCATCGCGGCGGTTTTATTGTTGTATTTTGTATCGGTTTATAACGGTCTGGTGGCGCGTCGGACCCAGGCCCGCGAAGCATGGGCGACAATTGATACCCAGTTAAAGCGTCGGTATGATTTAATTCCGAATTTGGTTGAAACGGTCCGCGGCGCGGCAAAGCACGAACGTGAAACACTGGATGCGGTTATTACGGCCCGCAATGCGGCGATGTCGGCGCACGGGACGGATAAATCGGCGGCGGAAAACCAGTTGACCGGTGCATTAAAAAGCATCTTTGCATTATCCGAAAGCTATCCCACGTTACGGGCCAATGAAAACTTTCTGGAATTACAGCGTGAAATCACCGACACCGAAACCAAGATTCAGGCCGCGCGCCAGTTTTACAACACGGTTGTGATGGCATTGAATACCCAGATTGAACAATTCCCGTCCAGCATCATTGCCCGGATGTTCGGGTTCACGCCAGAACGGTTTTTTGAAATTGACGCATCGGAAAAGGTTGCGCCCCAGGTCCGGTTTTAAAAATCCCCCGGATGGGGGATTTTTTACGGTGTCATTCATCTTCTTTGTCATTGCGAACGTAATCGGGCCCCGCGCAAACATGCGTTTGCGTGGGTGATACGTGAAGCAATCCAGTGAATAATGCGCGCTGTCACTTTCCTGGATTGCCACGCGGCGTCCGTCTTCGCTACGCTACGTCGCGACTTGCTCGCAATGACAATGGGATAAAGAAAGCATCAACACGCGACGCGGCCACGCTTGATAATCAACATGGCAAACGCCCCGTGGAAAACGCGGCGCAGGGTACCTTCTGCGAACAATTCGCGGTCACGTTCACATTTCAGATATTCTTTCTTGGGCATTTTAAACAACGCCGCCGCGTCACCGGCACTGATTTTCAAATGTTGGCGCGCACAGCGTATGATATTGCCATAGTAATTTGCATCGATTAATATTTTTGCCATCGTTAAACTCCTTTTGTGTTTTTCAGCAAAAAACACCACCCAAAACATTTGGGTGGTTGGAGGTTAAGAGCTATTTCGAAACAAATAGTGTCGCTTATTCATGTATATCGCGACCCTCCAACCCAATGGTCGGAGTTTTACGTCATTTCTGACGGTTTCGAACAGGGCTCTTATACCCTACACCGGATTCCCAATGCGCGTCCATTATATCGCATCACGCGCGAATGTTCAAGAATTTTATCATACCAGGTGTACGCAAAAGGGCAGATTTTATCTGCCCTTTAATATACGTGACTTGTTTTTGTCCCATTCGCGGCGCTTTATCGTTTCCCGCTTGTCCACTTTGTTTTTACCGTATCCGACGCCCAGCAACACCTTTAACCGGCCGCGGTTGTTGAAATACAGTTTCAGGGGGACAATCGTTGCACCTTTTTCCTGTAATTTACCAATCAGACGGTTCATCTGCGCCCGATGCAGCAATAATTGGCGCGGACGGCGTTCGTCGAAATTTACATAACGCACCGCCGTCGGTAATTTCTGGATTTCCACCCCCGCCAGATACAGGTTGTCGCCGCGCCGCTGGGCAAAGCCATCCACAATCGTGACCAATCCATACCGGATGGATTTAATTTCCGCACCGGTCAGGGCGATTCCGGCCTCTATCGTGTCATCGATGGCGTAATTAAACCGCGCCTTGCGGTTTTCGGAAACCTGACCTGATTTTATAATTTGACGTGGCATTTCGGATACAGTTTGGTTGTGTTTTGTTCCAGTATAGTTTCCAATTCGTGTAACTGCAACCCTTTTATATCGGCCAAAACGCGCGCGGTGTCCGCGACAAAGGCCGGTTCGCACGTTTTCCCGCGGTGCGGGACCGGCGCGCAATATGGGGCGTCGGTTTCAATAACCAATCGGTCGGTCGGGATTTTCGCAAACGTTTCGCGCACGTCGGTTGCATTCTTGAACGTGATGATACCACTGGCCGAAAAATAAAACCCACGGTCCAGCATCTTTTTCGCCAAATTCCACGAACTGGTGTAACAGTGCATAACGCCGCGCACGTCGCCCGTTAAAATTGCCGCCGTGTCTTCGTCCGCGTCGCGGGTGTGAATGGCCACCGGCAATCCGCATTGGCGTGCGATGTCCAATTGTTGTTCAAACAAACGGATTTGCGCATCGCGGTTGTTCGCCCCAAAATGATAATCCAGCCCGATTTCACCAATCCCAACCACGCGCGGGTGGGATAAAACGTCGCGCGTCAAATGGGCCGCCGCATCGGTCCCCGCATATTCGGGGTGAATGCCGATGGTCGCCCAGATATTGTCGTGGGTTTGCGTAATACGTAATGCGCAATCAATGTCCGTGGGGTCGGCCGTCGGGCAAATCATTGTGCCGACGCCCGCCGATGCCGCGCGCGCCAACACCGCGTCCAAATCACCCGCAACATAATTGTCGGTCAAATGGCAATGGGTATCTATAAACATTTCTTGATTTCAGTGATGATTTTGAAAACGCCGATTTCGGGTTCCAAATAAATCTTGTTCATGTCGGCGATGGCGTGCGTTGCCGTCGGATACAAATCCGCCAGGCCGAAATACGCAATCGCGTCCAACAATATCCCGTGCAGCGCCGCGTCCGGGGCAATTTTTTTTGCAATGGCCATGATATCCGCACTGTTGCAGCGTGGGTTTTCCAGTGTTTCGATTAATTCTGCATAAATGGCGTCGCCGCCCGATTTTTTCAAATTGGCGATTTTACCAAAACTGCCGTTGGCCAATTTTAATGTGGCGGTGCTGATGTCTTCGCCCGGCAAAAATTTGTTGCACAGTTCCCGCAGCTGGCTGACGGTCAGTGGGTGCAATTTTTCCACGCGCGCACGTGACCGCACCGTCGGCAAAACGTTCGCCAATTGGTGTACCACCAATAAAAACAGCGTTTTGGCCGGTGGTTCTTCCAGTAATTTCAGGATGGCGTTCGATGCCGCCGTGTTCAATTCATCGACGGAATCGATTAAGATAACGCGCCAATCGCCGGACATCGACGACATCTGCATTTTTTCAATCATGGCGCGCACGGTAAAGACCGAAATCACCTTGCCATCGGATTTGACTTTGCCGTCTTTGTCGATGTTGCGGGTCAAATCGATGATAAAGAAATCGCCGACGTTGCCGTACACCATCTTTGCAATTTTATAGGCCAGGGTGGATTTCCCAATCCCGCGCGGCCCCGACAGCATCCATACCGGATGGATTGAATGCGCGTCGCGCGCCGCCCACGCGTCCATAAATGTGCGCAGTGTGTCCGCGTGCCCCACCAGACAATCGTTGTCCATCGGGGATGGGAAATTGAAAACCGGCGCTTTCTTTGGTGCCATTTATTTGCCCCCAAAAATAACCTGAATATTCTTAATGATGCGGCCGATAAACTGAACCTTGGGCACGCGGTCCATCGCAATCAGCGGGGTGCGCGATACAATGCGGCCGTCAACTTCTGCAATTAATTCGCCGACAACGTCACCCGCATTGATGGGCGCCGGAATCGGGTCGTCGTATCGCGCCAGCAAACGGATTTTGGCGTTCGATTTGGACCGGGGCAATGTGATTGCAAATGTTTTGTCCACCGTCGCAATGACCACGGGTTGACGTCCGTACCATACCGGAATTTTTGCGATTTTGTCGCCGGCGCGGTAAAACACGCGGTTGGTCGTGTTAGTGTATCCGTATTCCAGCAATTTCTTCATTTCCGCCGCCAGTGCATCGTGCCCCTTTGTATGCAGGCCGTTTATCACCCCAATCAAACGACGTCCGCCGACAACACTGCTGGCGACCATGCCGTATCCGCCGTCGTCGGTGTGCCCGGTCTTTAACCCGTCGGCGCCCGGCATGGTAAAGACCAATTTGTTGTAATTCATCGTGTGCGTGCGGCCCCAATCGCGGCACCAATCCGATTTGTGTTCGTTGAATTCAAAACGCTTGGTCGCGAACATCGGGTAAATGTCCGGGTAATCCGTGATAATATGGTTGGCCAGTGTCGCCAATTCACGACTGGTCATCAAATTGTTCGGGTTGGGCAATCCCGACGCGTTGCCAAATGTCGATTGCGGCATGCCGATGGACCGGGCCTTGGTCGTCATCATCTGGGTGAATGCGTTTTCCGAACCCGCCAATTTTTCCGCAACGACAACCGATGCGTCGCCCCCCGACAGCACAATCAGACCCAAAATCAAATCGCGCACCGTGATGGTTTGCCCCGCGACCAAACAAATCTTGCTGGCGGGGTACCACGTGGGGTTGTTATAGTCTGCATTTTCACTGACCGGCAGACGGTCGTCCATCGTCAAACGGCCCGCCTGGATTTCATCGAACAGCACCACCAGCGTCATCAATTTAATCATCGACGACGGCGGCATCAGTGTGTCCGCATTTTTGGCCACGATTTCGGCCCCGGAATCATAATCGATTAAGAACGCAGACTTTGCCCGCGTGGAAAAATCCGCGTGGGCCGCCGTCGCAAACAGTGCAATAAACAGTGTAAATAATTTCTTTTTCATGGTACCGCCAGCATAGCAATTAACGGGCGGCTTTGCCAACAGATTTTTTTACAAAATTTCCCCGATGAACGCATCCCCGTCAATGCCGGTCAGTTTCACATCACAAATCGTGCGCGCGGCGATTTTTTCGCCCGAAATTCGAACGGCGATATCGTGTGGGTCGCGGGCGATATTGTTTTCTTCGACCAAGACCTGGGTCGTTGTCCCAATGCGGGCGTGCATGTGCGCATCGCGCTGGCGGGCGGCGGCGTCCGAAATGGTTTTAACACGCGCCTTGGACACATTACGGTCAACCTGGGCCGGCATGGTGGCAGCCGCCGTGTTCGGACGCGGCGAAAATGGAAAGGCATGGATTTTTATTGGCCGCGTCTGGTCAACCAATTGCATGGTTTCAGCAAATAGTTCGTCCGTTTCGCCCGGAAATCCACAGATAATGTCCCAGCTGAACGTGATGCCATCTGCGGCGCACATCAATTTGCGCACCATTTCCGCACTGTGCCGGCGGCCCATGGATTGCAAAATGGGGGTGGAACCCGACTGCATCGACAGGTGCATGTGCGGCATCATTCGCGGGTCGCGGTGCATCATCTGAATAATTTTTTCAATTTCCGGTGACGCGGGGTCCATCGATGACAGCCGCAGACGGCGTATCCCCGGCACATCGCGCAGTAATGCCGCGCACACATCCGATATCAGCATGCCGTCGCGGGCGTATGATGCGATGTCCACCCCCGTCAGCACGATTTCATAAAATCCATTTGCAACGGCCGCCGCCGCATCGGCGCGAATACCGGCATAATCAAACGACACGGCCGGCCCCCGCAACAGACGCGTCACGCAATACGCACATTGATGATTGCATCCGTTTTGAACCTGAATAAATTGCTTGGACAATTTGGTGTCGGGGCGATTGAATTTGGCGACGCGCGGCGTCGTATGGGAACAGGGCGCCCCCGCCAGCCCCCGCATATACGCGTCCAGATTCATTTTATCACGGTTATGAATGACAATGGCGTTGGGAATCTGGGTGAATAACCCCGGGTTGCGGGTCGCAGCACATCCGGTGACAAAAACCGGGGCGTCGGGGTTTTCGCGGGATAATTTTCTGATGCTTTGCGCGGATTGGCGTTCGGCTTCGTGGGTGACGGCGCACGTGTTGACAACAATGGCCGCATCAATGGCCGGCGCCAGCAAAGATTGAATCTTTTCCGATTCCAGCGCGTTCAATCGACAGCCAAAAGATAAAGTTTTTATATTTTCTGCTTGCATTTTAGGCATCCATAAGGCATTATAACGTGGTTTCAGGTGATTTCAACAAAGGAATTTATGATGGCCCGTACAACAAATTCAGATACTTTACCATTTGTAGAAAGCCGTTATGAGCTGGGAATGCTGGCATCGCAGCGCGTTCGTGATTTGAATGGCGGTGCGGAATCCGTGATTGAAAAAACAAATGATAAACTGACTGTTGTTGCGCTGCGCGAAATTGCCAGTGGGAAATTGGATGTGAATGCGGTTCGTCATGAATTCGTTCAATCCTATAAAGACACCCCGGCGATGAGTGAAGATGAAACATCCCTGGAAATCAATTCCGAAGATCCGCTGTTGCGTGAAATCGATGCGGAATTGGAAAATGCCTTGGTCGAAGAACCGGCAACCGCATCCGAAGTGGAAGAAATCGCCGAAGTGGACGCGGAATAAAACAAAAGTTTCGGAGACGTCGCATAGTTGGTCTAGTGCGCTACATTGGAAATGTAGTATACCGGCAACGGTATCAAGGGTTCGAATCCCTTCGTCTCCGCCAGGAATTAAAATCTTAAAACCACCCGAATGGGTGGTTTTTGATTTTAACTGGCGGGGCGAAGGGATGCGTGCGAACCGACAACGTCGGTGCAGCACGAATACGAGAACGAACAATATTACAAAAATCCAAAAAACGGATGTTGTTAATCAGAGTTTTTTGTGATTTTTGTTATTGTTTGTCGAGGGGGGCGTCTCCGCCAGGAATAAAAATCTTAAAACCACCCGAATGGGTGGTTTGTGATTTCTGGTCGCTTTGTATTGATTTTTGGCCGAATTTATGGTATAATAATGGACGCGAACAGAACATTCTGTTCGTTTTTTTATTGTCCCGCCCCGCGGGATTTTTTTCATTTATCAACCAGGATACGACCATGAAATTACCAAAATTTATACGCGACTTATTGTCCAGTCCATCATATATGGACAAAGACAGTAACGAATATGTCAGTGCGGAAAAGTATCTGCGTATGTTATTTCCGGGCGTTATGTTACCGGACGCCACGGGGCGCCTGGTGCCACCAGAATATGACATGACGCTGGACCAGTTTAATGCGGTGCAATCTGAATTGGAATCCAGTATGGAAGAAGCAATAGAAGATGCCGAAGGTCAAATGGACGACAGCCTAGATATTGAACAATTTATAGAACTGGAAGAAACGATTGACGTTCGTGTTTTGATGCCCGCCGGCGGTGTCGTTGAAATGCAGTTGGAAATATATGTTTTGGATATACCTGATGGGGCGCACAACATGGCGCCGGATAAATCGCGCATGATATACCGTTGGCACAGCGAAGATGGCGAAAACACATGTGACGAATGTGCATCGCGTGACGGTGAAATTTACACAAACGAATCCGATATACCAGAAATCCCCGTCCATCCCAATTGTCGTTGCAGTATCACCCAAGACGAAGTTGATGCCACGGGTCAACCAATCCGCAGCAAACCATATACACCCAAAACAAAAGAAGAAAAGAATGAAATAAAAAAGGATGTAAAAAATATGAAAATAAGCGATAAAGGGCTAGAATGGCTAAAAAAACTGGAAGGATTTGTAAAGGTGGACGGCAAACATGTTATTTATGATGATGCGACCGGCCGGCCTGTCCCGAATGGGACGCCATTGCCAGCAGGCGCAACAATTGGTTATGGGCACCTTATAAAGTCCGGTGAAGATTTTAGCAAAGGATTGACCGAAAAAGATGCAACCGCTTTATTCCAGCGGGATTTACAGTCTACATATGACACAATAGCCAAACAAATAGACCATGATGTTTTAGCAGCGATGCCACAACATAAATATGATGCGCTTGTTGCATTGGTTTTTAATATCGGACCTGGATCTGCCGCACCAGAAAACGTTAACAGGGGATTATACCAATCGACCATTCGTAAATATATAAATGATAAGGATTTTCGTAGTAATACATATCCTACACCAGAATCTGCATGGAAAGCGTTTAGGAATCATGGATATTTAGATAGTCGCAGGGATGCAGAATGGCGATTATACCAAAACAATGATTACAGTGGTTATTGATAAATTTATATTCCGGAACTGCTATCTACCAGCGAATGTAAGTATTGTTTTGCTGCGTTACGTCTTGCCGTTGCAGCATTTATTCCAATAATTGTTCCACATTGCGGATAACATGAATCCGGCCGGTCAATGAAATCAACCATCTCGCCGGCCGCATCTATATATGCGATGAAATTCTGTTTCATTTTATCTGCATTTTGTTTGTATTGGGCATCAATAATATTAAAAGCAATTTTTTGATAACACTCAGTGTGCTCAGATAAAGATTTTATTATGGATATGGTGGAACTGGATTGTTTGGATTGTGTTTCGTACATTTCATCACATGAAACAATCTTTGCCTGAAATGATGCGGCAAAACTATTCGACAGGCTTATAATTGTTATACAAAACACAAACAGAAGAATCTTCATACAGGAAATTTTAACCGTTTGTTCATATTTAGTCAAATGTAATATCGCTCAGCATTTCTTGTATAAAGCAGGTTTTTCTTATCCCTATTTGGGGTATATTGGCCGGTTCCGGATGTTTTGTAATACTGCACATGCTGTTGCATGCAATATAGGGATAATTTAATTTCTTACACCAAATTCAAATGCCGGGCCAGACGGTGAATCCCGGCTTCGCGGGTGGCGGCGTCAGAATGTGTATCTGCCGCTCAGTTTTATTTCGTGCGCATATACAAATTCGCCGCCGATAGTCGATGAATTAAACCGGTATCCCATGTCCAATGCCCATGTATCGGTAATATGATATGCGGCGCCCAATCCAATTTGCCATTCAAATACAGTTTCATTGTTTTCCAAAACCGTCATCGATTGGCCGAACGGAATGTTTTTTGCCATGAATTTGGCGTCGCCCGATACGTCAACGGTGGCCTTTTGCTTGTACGTGCCAATTCCGATGCCGCCCCCGACATATGGTTCCCATTTGGATGCGGGGATATTAAAATCATAATAAAAATTCGCCATGTATGAATTATGCGTGACCTTGGTCGATGTGGCGATGGCGGCGTTTACTGTTAAAATGTTCTTTATCGGCGAAAAGCTGCCGTTGAAAATATCATATTCATCTTCGGATGCGCTGCGAAATGCGGCTTCCAGTTCGGCGCGAATAGGGCCCCATTTAATCCCGGCCACAAATTCACCCGCGATGGCCATGTCAAATTTCATGTCGCCGCCGCCGTCACGGATAATGGCACTGTTCATGGCGTCGCCCATTAATGCGTTTATATCGGGATTTTTCATGATGTCCGGCGTCAATTTCAATTGTATGTTGTCGGGATTAAATCCGACACGTTTTGCGGATGTGCCGGCCTTGTCCACGACCAGGCCAACGCCAAAATATGGTTTAATGTCGGCCCCGAATGCGACGGGTGTCAATAATGCAACGCTTGTGAATGCGATCAAAAACGGTTTCATATTATCTCCTTGGGATTTAATCATGCGGGGTATGATATCAAAATATTCCTAGTTAAACAATATAATAATTATATTTTTTAATAAATGGATTTCTTCCGTATAAAAGCCATTGCCATCGATGCACCAAATGCGTTATACTGCGTGTATTATTTTGACACTAGGCGGGATAGGTGAAACTGACTTTTTCAGTTGTTGGACGGGAATTGCATATCGGCATTTCGGGCGATGTTGTGGACATGCGCGCCGATTGCGCCGATGTTCGCGCGCAATTTGGGCGCCATAAAATCAAATCGGTTATTATTTCTGGCGATGCAATCGGGGCGTGGGATTCGGCATTGCTGGTGTTATTGATGCAGATTATGCGATGCGCCCGTGAAAACGGCGCGGATGTACGCATGGTCGATATGCCGGCGGGGGTTGAACCGCTGATGTCATTAATTAATCGTAAATCCAATGCGCCGGCTGATGATATGACGCGCCCGACATTTCTGGAACGGTTGGGGGATGCGGGGATTCGCGGCGCGGTGGCCATCCGGCGCGGCTTGGCTTTTACCGCCGGGGCGTTTGGTGCGATTGGCCGATGGGTCCGGGGGCGGGCCGCCGTGCGTCGCGTGGATTGGCTGGCCGCGTTTGAAAACGTCGGACCGTGCGCCATTTTAATCGTATCGTTAATCAGTTTTTTAATCGGGTTAATTTTGGCCTTTGTCGGTGCGGCCCAGTTGAAATTATTCGGCGCCCAGGTCTATGTGGCCAGTTTGGTGTCCATTGCGTCCATCCGCATTATGGGGGCGATGATGACCGGCATTATCATGGCGGGGCGCACCGGCGCCGCGTATGCCGCGACAATCGGCACCATGAAAACGAACGAAGAACTGGATGCACTGCACACCATGGGGATTAACACCACGGATTTTCTGGTATTGCCGCGTGTGGTGGCACTGATTATCTGTATGCCGATACTGACGTTGTTGGCGGACGTGATGGCGGTGCTGGGCGGGGCGGCGGTCGGCATTGGTATGTTCCGGATTCCGTTGGCGGAATATTGGAATTACACGATGATGGCGATCGATATGCAGAACTTTGCCGTCGGGATTTTCCATGGTGTTGTGTATGGGGCAATAATCGCGCTGTGCGGGTGCTATTATGGGATGAATTGTGGACGTAACGCAGATTCGGTCGGGATTGCGACAACCCGCGCGGTGGTTGTGTCCATCGTATGGATGGTGGTTGCCACCGGCATCATCACATTTGTATTCGAGGTACTGGGAATATGACATCACGCAATCGCCCATTAATCCAGGTTTCTGATTTATCCATCGGATATGACGGACATGCGTTGTTGCGCGATATGTCGTTCGATGTGGCGCGTGGGGATGTCTTTGTCATTATGGGCGGCAGTGGTTCCGGCAAAAGTACTTTGTTACGTGCGATGACGGGGCTGGTGCCGCCAATGTCGGGGACGGTGAAAATTAATGGGACGAATATCTGGACGGCGGATGCCGCCGCGCGTCACCGCATCAGTCAAAACATGGGCGTGTTGTTCCAGGGCGGCGCACTGTTCAGTTCCATGACGGTGGGCGAAAATGTGGCGTTGCCGTTGCGGGCATTTGCCCATTACAGTGATGCGGAAATTCGCGACATTGTCGCCATGAAATTGGGGCTGGTTGGTTTGTCCGGTTTCCAGGATTTTTATCCATCCCAGCTTAGCGGTGGTATGAAAAAGCGCGCCGGTCTGGCCCGCGCATTGGCGTTGGACCCGGAAATTGTGTTCTTTGATGAACCGTCAGCGGGGCTGGATCCGGTGTCGTCCCATCAATTGGATGATTTGATTTTGGAAATCAACCGTCATTTGGGGACCACCATTGTCATCGTGTCGCATGAATTGGATTCTATCTTTACCGTTGGGACCAATTCTATTTATCTGGATGGCGCGGCGCACGGAATTATCGCCCGGGGCAATCCGCGGGAATTGTTGCGCAATCCGCCGAACGAAACCGTACGGCAATTTTTAACCAGGGGAAAGAAATAAGATGAAAAAGCAACCAAACAAGAAAACAGTCGGCGCATTTATTCTGTCGGGGATTATTGCGTTCTTGGTCATTATTGCGATGGCGTTGGGGCTGGGGATGCGCGGCGGGCCCCGCAATTTGTACGTGATGTATTTCCATGAATCGATTAAGGGGTTGTCGGTTGGCGCACCGGTTGTCTTGAACGGGGTAGAAGTCGGCAAAGTCGCCAAAATCGAAATCGTGCCGAACCCAGATACTTATGATTTTACCATCCCGGTATATGTCACGTTCAACGATATTCCGCGCATGATTTCTGTGTCGCACGAACATCTGGATTGGTCGGAACAGGAAATCGTGGTCGGACTGATTGAACGCGGGTTGCATGGGCGCCTGGTGAATCAGAATTTGTTGACCGGTCAATTGATGATTGAATTGGATGTCAAACCGGCCAAGACCCAGACCACGTTTGGCGACGCGTCCGACATTCCCGAAATCCCGACGGCGTTGTCGTCACTGGGGGAAATATCGGCCAACGTCCAAAACATCCCCATCCGCGAAGTCATGGAAAATTTAAATCAGACTTTGTTGGAATTAAAAGACGTCATCAGTCCCGCGGCAAAAATCAGCAACGATTTGTCCAAGAAATCCGCCGCAACGTTAAGTAATTTTAACCAGGCTGTCCAAGATATCAGCCGCGCGGCGAATGCCATTCGCAATCTGGCCGATTATCTGGAACAGCATCCCGAATCTTTAATCAAAGGAAAATAAGATGTCCAAATATTTTGTTTTGTTATTGGTTGTCGCATTGGGCGCGTGCACCGGACGCAGTCCCCAGCCGACGTATTACACACTGGCCGCGAATAACGATGCGGTGGCGGTGTCGCAAATGACGGGCGCGGTCGATGTCGCGCGCGTGCGCATCCCTGAATACATTGACCGCCCGCAAATGGTCACCACGTCCGGCGTCCAGGTAAACCTGGCCCAGGATAATCGCTGGGCCGAAGGGTTGGCCCCCATGATGCAGCGCAAACTGATTCAAAACATTGGCGCATATCTGCCGCGCACCACGGTCAAAGATGCCAATTTCGCGGCGCCCGCGGGTGATTATGCCGTGTTCGTTGAAATCTATGAATTAAATGGTCAATTGGGCGATATGGCGCGGATGGTTGCGGCGTATTCCATTACGGGGCTCGCGTCATCGATTAAACCGCGCACGGTGCAGTATTCCGCGCCGGCCGGTGACACGTATGACCAATACGCCATCAGTGTCAGCCAGATGATGGATAAATTGTCCCGCGACATTTCAAACGATATCGCCACATTGAACTGAACCCCCATTTGTGATAAAATAGGTTTGTTATGAAAAAATATGTTTTTTTTGCAATTGTGTTGGCACTTGCGGGTTGCCGGTCTGATGCGCCGGAAATGGAATATTATCCGGATGATTATGCGCAGTATGACGATGTCTATGTCGCCGCAAACACGTCCCAGATGGGGCCGACGTGGGGTGCGAATGATGATTTTGCCTATGTGGTGCCGGCAAACCGGCCCAATGGATTGGTCTTGGAAACGGCGCGTCATATTATCCAGATTGAACCGATGGCCAATGAACAATATGCCTATGTCGTGTGGAACGGGCCCAAATCCATGGACGATAAACCGGATTTGATTATTGCCAATGGGCGTCGCGTCTTTGACGGGTCGGGCGGTAATAATTATTACGAATTTAAAAACGGTGATTATTTGTATCGCGTCAGCAATACCGTCGTGGGCACCGCTGACAGCGTGCCCTATGATGTTTCTGTGTATCAAAACGATACCCGGATTTCATATGAACCCGCCGTTCGAATTGTGCAATAAAAAATCCCCCGAATGGGGGATTTTATTCACTTAAAACAATTGATTGTATCCAAAAAACGATGCTGAATCCAAGCCACCGTTTGGATTTTGTGTTTTTATTCTTATTTTATCCCCATTTTACCGCAGAATTGCATCTTGTGTCAACAGCAAAACATGCCTAATCCAAACGGTGGTTTTATTCACATTGTGGGGAATGGTTTATGATGAAAAAATTGGTATTGTTTATATGTGGGGCGATGATATTTGGTGGGGAAGCATGGGCGGGTTTTGTCGCATCGTGTGCCGTATTGGACCTGAACGGCAATGTCGTGTCATGTCGCATGCGATGTGCAGAATGTGATCGATCTGAATGTGTTGATTCCAGTGTGCCGTGCAGCAGCGGCGGCGGTGGAACAATTGACCCGCCAATAACGACCTGGTGTCTGAACGGTCAATACAAGAATCATAATACCTGTACAGATTGTCCGGAAGATGGATCGTCAGATGTGGGGGCCACAAGTATAACACAATGTTATCAACCGTCGGGGGCCACATTTAAAGATACAAGCGGCAATGGCGTATATACGGGCAATTGTTATTATGAGAAACTTAAACCCATTTTACCCATTGGATAATGATATGTCGTGAAAAAAATCCCCCGTTCGGGGGGATTTTTATATCTGGACATGGATTTCACATCGATTGATGCACCGTGCCCGGGTGCGCGCCATGTCCAAGAATTCGACAATATCATACTGCACATCCGCATAGTTCAATTCCATCAGCAATTCATGACGCGCATCGGGATAAATCCGCAGGGATATGTTTTCAACCCCATGCGTGCGATAAAAATTGTACAGTTTGCGCGCCCATCGGGCATTCATACTGACCATGTCGCGGGACCCGCTGATAATCAGCATGGGGATATCAGGATTTGCCCGCCGGCGCAGCGTCATCAGATTGTGGAACAGTGAATGATAAAACCCATATGAAAAATTGTCCGCACGATACGGATCGCGGTCATGACGGGCAACCTGGGCCCGGTCGCGTGTCAAACGTGACGGCCGGCCGGGTTTGGACCGGATGGGCGAAAAATATTCCAGAAAACGGGCCGGGGCGTCCGGCGATTTGAATTTTTCGCCAATTGCCGCCACCATATTGGCAAACATCACCGCCATCCGCGGGTACATGGCCGACCCCGACAGACAGACGCCCGAATGGGCACTGGTCTGTGAAATGACCGATTGCGTGACAAAGCTGCCATAGCTGTGTCCGAATAAAAACACCGGCAGGTTAAAGCGTTCGCGCAAATATTGCAGAATTTCCAATTCATCCATAACGGTTGCGCCGAACAAATCATCGTCCCCGTCGGGGGTGCCGATGGCGGCGCGCGATGAGGCAGTTTTTCCATGGGCGCGATGGTCGTCGCCGAATACGATGTAGCCGCGCGTGTTCAAAAATTTTGCAAACCGGTCATAACGGCGGATGTGTTCATCCATTCCATGAATGATTTGCACGACGCCGACGGGGCGCGTGACCCTGTCCCACAGGCCGCATGTTAATTTCTTGCCGTCGGATGCGATGAATGTCAATTCTTTCATATGGGGATCCTTTTGGCTGAATTATGCCACCCCGTACCCCGTTTGTGCACAGGAAGCGTCACCTATTGCCCGGCATTGCGGCCCGCGACGCGCCCACTGGCCCAGGCCCAGTGTAAATTAAATCCGCCCAAATCGCCCGCGATGTCCATGACTTCGCCCGCAAAGAATAATCCCGGGCGCAACTTGGATTCCATGGTTTTGGATGAAATTTGGTCGGTCGATACGCCACCGCGAATGACTTCGGCGCCATTCATCGAACCGCGATTGATGCGCGCGCGGTCAATCACAAAATCATTGATGCGCAACGCGATGGCCCGTAAATCTGTGTCGCGCCAATCGGCCAAATTGCGTGTGTCCGGCCCAATTAACCATTTAACAAATCGGGCGGGTAATTTTTGGGATAAATATGCGGTCAGTGTCTTGCGGCCATCGGTTTGTTTTGCCGTGCGCAATAATTGAAATATATCAACGCCCGGGCACAAATCAATGTGCATATCGTCGTCAAAATCAAACAAAGACGCGCGGTATGCCGCCGGTCCCCCGATACCGTTATGCGTGAACAGCAATGAATCCGTCACCGTCATGCGGCCCATGCGAATGCGCGCCGGTAACGATATCCCGGCCAAATCGGCGGCAAACGCGTTCGTATTAATCGGCACCAGGGCGGGGCGGGGCGACACGATTTTATGTCCAAATTGTTTGGCCACGCGATGACCGAAATCCGACACACCCAAATTGGCATAGGACAGTCCCCCCGTCGCAATAATGACGCGCGGTGCCCCAAAATCCCCGCGCGCGGTCCGCAGGATAAATTTATCGTCCACAAATTCAATTGCATCGGCCGTCGCATTCAACAATAAATCCGCCCCGCGTGCATCCGCCCGCAGCGCATCAATCACGGCCGGCGCCCCATCTGCGCAGAAGTATTGGCCGGGGCCCTTTTCGATTGGGGTTAAATGATGGTTGGTGGCCCATCCCAAGATATCGGCGGGCGTCACCTGGGTCAGGGCGGACCGAACAAAGTCCGGGTTTTCGCCGAAATACCGGTCGCGCGCGGCCGCCAAATTGGTAAAATTGCATCGGCCGCCGCCGGAAACCCGAACCTTGCGCGCGGGGGAATCCCCCATGTCACAGATCAATGTTCGGCGCCCGGCGCCAACCGTTTGACCCGCCGCCGCCAATCCCGCGGCACCGGCGCCCACAATGATTACATCATAATTTTTCATGCCCCATTTATATCAGTTGTGACATAAAAAATCCATGATGAAAATGCGCCGTCAATTGCACCAGTAACTGCGCCCGTCCCAGCGGCCGCTGCCACTGGTATCGGAAAATGTGGTGCCGGTTTCGATATAGCAATTTGTGCGCGCCGTACTGCCGGCGGCGGTGGTGCCGTAAACGCCGCTGTCGGCGCTGCAACGGCTGCATCCGGTGGAACCGTTTGATGTCGTGCCGTAATATCCCGGCGCACAGCGGTATTCGGTGGTTGATGTGCATTGGCCCGTGGTGCACCCGCATGTGCGGACGGTCCGCGTTTGGTATCCGGTGTTGCCATTGGTCCAACTGGTGGTGTTGCAATTGCTGCATGTCCGGCACGTTTGGCATTGGCCGTTGATACATCCCCAACCGGGGCCGTCGCAATCGCTGTCGGATGTGCATCCGCATGGGAATTCAATTGTTTTATTGTACTGGGCATCGACGCAGCTGCATTTGCCATTGCCCCCCTTGCCGGAACCGCACATAAATGTTTCCAGACTGTCGTTCCATGAATATTCCTGGCAGGAGCCCGCATCACAGATGCAATTTCCGCCGCCGCCATACGAACACGGGATGTTGTAACCATCATATGCCATGGCGCCATGGGTAATGGCCAGCGCGGCAATCAGCGTGTAAAAAATACTTCTCATCTTCAATCTCCTGTATTTGACAAACAAAAACCACCAAATTTTTGGTGGTCAGGAGGTTGAGAACAATCGATTGAATTGTGTCGCGTATTTTGTGTTATTCCGCGAACCCTCCTGACCACGGTCAGGAGTCGTGTTGTTTATCGTCGCACTGGCTATAAAAACAGGCGCATATGCGCCCCATTTATAGTAAACGACGCAATCGAACGGGTTCTCACACCCCATCAGCGGAACGCCCGCTGACATCACGTATTATAAATCAATTGGGTAAATAAAACAAGCACATTGTCACAATCGGGACAATCAGCGCTGTTCCAATTGGTCCAAAATGCGGTTCAGTTTGCGCAAAGAACTGTGTGCGCACCCACGTCCCCGCCAGGTCATTAATTCCATGCCTGTTTTTTGTTCCGATATGGACATATTAAAATTCCACCACCAAAATCCGTTAAATGGACACCAAAATGGGTTGAATTTTTCCCGACGTTCACGGACATTAACAACGTATTTGGCACTGTTGGGGACAGTCACGCGTGTTAATTCCATCCCAGAATCATCATCGGACCAATCTTCATTGGTTATTTCTTTGCCGACCAAGACTGTAAAGCCACGTTTTTCCAATCCGTCTTTTACGCTGCGACGCATACTGTATCCGCCGTTTTTTGCAAAAATTGTGCTGCCCGGTTCCAAAGTGTGCGGTTTAATAGAAACGCTGTTACATGCGCCCAGGCCCATCAACATAATCAGCATAATAAACGGCTTCGATTTCATTTGTGTATCCCTTTTACGACCGTAATATAATCTTATAATACAGGAAAACATTCAAGATACAATCATAAAAACACGAAGTTCAAAGTGAATAAAATCGTTTCTTGCAATTGTTGTGCAAATATTTATAATATTGTGGTGCAATTGCACCCGTGGCTTAACTGGATAGAGCATCGCCCTCCGAAGGCGGGGATTGCGCGTTCGAATCGCGCCGGGTGCACCAGAATTAAGAACCCATGACACCAGTCATGGGTTTTAATTATGTGCTGTCACCCTGCGATTTGGACGCGCAGCGTTCGACAAGCAGTAGGCGTGATGAGCATAAAATGCCATCACGGCGTCACGATTGCCACGCCGGCCCCATCGGGGCCCAGTGAATCCGCCGGGTGCACCAGAATTAAGAACCCATGACACCAGTCATGGGTTTTTTATATTATTTTTCCCGCATAAAGCGCCGGTCCAGCAAACGTATGCGCTGTTGGCGTATCTTCACCAGTATTTTCAAGGTGCCCAAAATAACCCGCCGATTGACTTTGCGGCGTACCAATTCTTCGTAAAAATTCAGCAAATGCTTGTAATCCGATTCCGGACCCGGATATTGACGCAACAACGTGGTCAGGCAAAAGTTTTCGTTCCCCAACGCCACCGCGTCCAAATCCAGGATGCGCGAAATATTGTTCCCATTGGGCGTCAGCACATTCTTGGCATGCAAATCATTGTGAAACAGTCGCAGCGTTCCATACTGGCTGAGCAGATATGTGAACGTGCTGTAAAAAGATGCCAATGATGAACTGAACAGATTTTTCATATTGGATCTGTGCACTTCATAGAAATACCGATACCGGGACGGACGGAATTCATTAACATCAATCTGGGAAATCTTGTGTTCCAGGGACAATATATTTTGGAATGCGTTGAATGTGCAAACATCCGGATTGGACAGCGTTATATGTTCATACAGTGTTTTATCCGGGCAATAACTGTATGATTCAAACCAAACATTGTCCTGGCCATGAACGCTGGTCCGTGGGGCGGGGACATCATGGTCGTTTAAAATGCGCGCGACCCAGGCATTACGCGCCAAAACCGCCGGTTCGTTGAATTTGCAAACGCGGGTCGTCTGTTGTGTATCGACCAAGAACACCGGGCTGACCATGCCGGGCACGTCGGGGCGGCGGATATGATGCGCGTCGGGAAATATGTTGCAAATGGCATCATGATAAAAGCTGTCCGGCTGGCGATACATGGCTTAGCGTTTCTTGGACTGGGATTGGCGCCACAATAAATATTTGCCAAAATTATTGATGTTGGCCATGGCCGCGACACGCCCGCGGTTGATTGGGGTGGACAATTTTTTGTCGCACAAATCGAACAATTCTGTGATGTCCAGACCCAAAGACTGGTATTTTGTCGCCATTGCCCCCAATGCAAAGTTGCGGTTACAAATGACAATGCTGTCCATATCCAGGAATGTGATGTTATCCCGGTCATCGACAACAATATTCTTTGGGGTGATGTCAGAATGAAACACGCCCATGTTTCGTTCGCGCCCCGCGTTCAATGCCCAGACCATTGGTTTGAATACAGCGGCCAGTAATTTGCCATTGCTGTTTTTAATATGGTGGGCCGCCATTTGATGCACGTATTTGCATTCATACGGCGCCAGGGCGCGCGGACTGATTTCATCCATTTTGGCAAAATTATTGATAACATGGTTATAAATACGTTTTATCCGGTGTTCGGGCATGCCGTTGCCGATTTTTTCATATAACGTATCGCCATTCAGAATCGGATATGTTTCATACCACCGGTCGCGGACACTGCCGATGTGCAGGTCGGGGACCGGAATATCGTTGCGTGCAAACAGCCGGGCCGCGCCCAGGTTTTTGCGGATTAATTCTTCGTCATTGAATTTAACGACAAACTTTTCCCACGGCGTTTCCACGAAAAAGACCGTATTTTGGGTGCCCGCGATAACAGGGGCCCGGATATCAATAATGTTCGAATGAATGCGATAAATGCACCGTTTATAATAATCTTGAATGTTATCAGCCATGGATGTATCCTTGAATTTAATTGTCGAAAATGATTTTATGTCAATATTTCCGAAAGTCAAGCGATACTATCCGCGTTGCAACAGCGACAGCATGAAATCGTCCAGGTCCCCGTCCAAGACCGCATCGGAATCCGTTTTTTCAATGCCCGTGCGCACGTCTTTGACCAATTGATACGGGTACAGGACATAGTTGCGAATTTGGCTGCCCCATTCAATTTTCTTTTGTGCGGCCTTGGCTGCGTCTTCGGCTTCGGCCCGTTTTTGCAGTTCCAATTCGTACAATTTACTGCGCAGCATTTTCATCGCCATTTCGCGGTTCTGAATCTGGGACCGTTCATTTTGGCATGTGACCACGGTGTTGGTCGGCAAATGCGTGATGCGCACGGCACTGTCGGTTTTGTTGACGTGCTGGCCGCCAGCGCCCGACGCGCGGTACGTGTCGATACGCAGGTCTTTGTCATTGATTTCAATTTCGATATTGTCGTCAATGTCGGGCCATACGTCCACGGATGCAAAGCTGGTCTGGCGCTTGCCATTGGCGTTAAATGGGGAAATGCGCACCAGACGATGCACGCCGATTTCATTTTTCAGCCACCCATACGCCCGGTCGCCCGAAATGCGGTAAGTGATGTTTTTGATGCCGGCGGTGTCACCTTCGTGTTCTTCGATAACTTCGATAGAAAAACCATGCCGTTCGGCCCATCGGGCATACATGCGCGACATCATTTGGGCCCAATCTTGGGCCTCGGTCCCGCCGGCGCCGGCCTGGATGAACAGGAATGCGCCGCTGTTGTCGGCCGGTTCCCGGAACAAAGTAATAAATTTTGCCCGGTGCGCCGCATCGCCCAGCGCCGCAATGGCGTCCACGATTTCCCCGTCGTCGGGGGCCATTTCGTATAATTCGGCCAGATTTTTGTATTCTGATTCCAGGGTTAATAATTCATTCAGTGTTTTTTCCAACCCCGATTTTTTTTGCAGCAACGCGCGCGCCGCATCCGGGTTGTCCCACAGGTTTGGATTATTCACCTGGTCATTTAATTCGGAAATTTCGGATTGCAGTTTATCCGGGTCAAAGAAACCCCCTGACGGCACCCAGGTCGTCCGAAATTTGTGTTAAAACTTCGTTTGCGATAATCATGCCCCGATTGTAGCAATTTATTCGTTTAAATCAACTTTTTTGTGGGGGCGGGGGTGAAATGAATGTTTGCCTTTGGTCCGTCAATATGTTAATATTTATGATAACGAGAGGGAATTCGCATGAAGAATATTTTATTCGCAATTGGTGTGATGGGGGCTGTGGTGGCAACACCGGCGGCATTTGGCGTGTCGGCCGGGACGGTTGGCGCGGCGGATGCGTCGCGCGGGGTATCCACAAATTCCGGGGTGTACGCGAACAATAATCGCGGGTACCAGGGATTGGCCAACGCATACAAAACCAATCAGCGCAATACGTATTACATGGTGAATCAACCGGACGTCGATACGGCATGCCGGGAAAAAATTTACAAGTGTTTATCCGATTACTGTGGCGATGTGACCGTCGTCCCCGGCCAGCGGTCCGGCCGGTGCACATACACATCGGAAAGTGAATTGTACAATTATGCGTTGCTGTGTCTGCAACGTGATACATCGATTTTGTTGCCCCAGTATGGTGTGAACACCAAAACCGGGGCCAACGGCATGAACACCGCGGCCAGATTGTGCCCATCTTATGTACAACAGGAAGTGATGTCTTACCTGTCGATGGCGAACATGGCGGACCAGTTGAACAAATCGCATTCGACGCTGTGTTTGCAACGCCGCCAAGAATTAGAAGCCGCCATGGCATGTCATTCGGTGGCATTGGCGTACGGTAACGAAACGTCCAGCATGCTGACATCGCAATTGACCGATTATTGCGGCGCCGGTGTCCCCGGGGGCAGTGCCGAAATGGTCACCCGCTTCGCCAGTGCCGGTAACGTCGGGGCGAACGTTTGGGGATGGGCGGAAAAAATCGTCAACCTGGATTTGAATAAAAAGGGTAATGATTGGCAATCGGCGGTTGACGCGGTTCTGGCCAGTTATACCAACCGCATGAATTTGGCCTGTGGCGATGATATGCAATTAAACACGGTGTCGCATTCGTCCGGCAATAATGGTCAACCGTCCACACTGCAAACGGCCGCGGCATTGGCCGTGGGCGTGGCGTTCCCGACCCAGCCGGACCCGATTGTTGAAAATCCGTATGAAACCTGGTCCGTGTGGCAGGATATCAACAGCATGTCTGAAATCTATGACTGGAACACCGCGCAACAGGTTGTGCGGGCGGGGCTGTCGAATGTGGCCACCACCCAGAACGCATTTCTGACATCGGCCCAGATGGACAGCATGCAGCGTGCATACAAATTGGGGACCAAGGTGTTTATTATCCGCGACAGCAGTCGTTGCTTTGTCGTGCCGGTTGCCCAATTAACCGACCAAGAAACATCGGTCGTGGCGCAATCATTTGCAAATTGCATCAGCAAGTAACGACAATCCCCCATCTGGGGGATTTTTGTTATGCCCCCCGCCATTCGGCGGGGACAATAATTTACTGGATTGCTTTGCCGATGGCTCGCAATGACAAAGGAGATACAGTGCCAGGCAATTCAACACCCTTGTCATTGCGAGCCACGTCAGTGGCGTGGCAATCCAGAAAACACACCAATAAATTTAAATTCCTTGAACATTCGCGCGGGATGCGATATAATAGACACGCATTGGGAAACCGGTGTAGGGTATCAAAGCCCTTTGACGTTGTCAGCGATGACATTAAAAATCTCCAACCCATTGGTTGGAGGGTCGTGAATATCCAATAAACGACACTATTACGTCAATAGCTTTGAACCTCCAACCGCCCACAATAACGTCGGGCGGTGTTTTTTTGCTTAAAAAACATAAGGAGTTTAAACTATGGCAAAATTATTAATCGATGCCAATTATTACGGCAATATCATGCGCCACGCGCGCCAGCATCTGAAAATCAGTGTGGATGACGCGGCAAAATTATTGAAAATGAGCCGACGGGATTACCAGCGTTGTGAACGGGGCCAGGCGTTGTTTGACATTGGCATATTGCGTCGTTTTTTCCACGGGGCGTTTGCAATGTTGGTGATACGGCGCAGTCGCGATAATTTATAATGTCCATCTCTGGGACGCATTCTGCAAAAATCCCCGCATGCGCGGGGATTTTTTTGATGGTGTGGTGGGCGTTATTTGCCACACTGTTCTTCTATCCAGTCGGCGGTTTGCTGGCTTTGTGCGAACAGACGGCCCGTCGTCACCGCGCATGGGTCGCAATTGCGGCGCACGTCGCCGGAATGGCATTTGAACTGGATGTCGTTACAGTTGCCCTGGACGGATACCTGTAATGTTTCGTTGGCGTATTCCTGGGCCATTTCTTTGTATGGGGTGGGCACATTGTCGGGGGTGTACGCCCACATGCGGGCCACCGCGTCCGCAACGTCACGGGCGCACGGGTCGCGGGCAATGCGGTCGGCGATGGCGTTGTCGATATTGGCCACGGTTTTGGTCGGGGACGGCGGGGTGTCGTATGCCGCGCGGCGGTCGGCGGTCAAAATCCATACGCCAATGCCGATGCCCAGCAACCCCAGTATGAAAAACAAGATATATCGTGCAATTGAAAAAGATGTGGTTTGATTTCTGGCCATGTTCTCTCTCCCTTGGGTTTGGTCGGGCGCAGTATAGCACACGCGGCGCGTGTGGGATATGAACTTTATTTCCTGATATTGATTGCATTTTGACAAAAACGGGGTACAATGCCGCCAATTGCATTAAACAAAAGGAGAATGGCCATGTTTATAACGGAAAAGCTGAAAACATTCTCTTGGGTGAACGTCGGCAACCCGGATCATGACGATTTCGAAAAACTGCAAACCGAATACAAGATTGACGAAGACACGATTTCCGACATCTTGGACCCGGATGAACAACCGCGCCTGGAAATTGAAGATGATTACAAGGTTATCATCGTCCGTTTCCCGATTGTCAATCGCGAAACCGGGACCATGTGGCATACTGAACCGCTGTCGATTATTTATTCGCCGGGGCGGGTTATCACCGTTTGCCGCAAGCGTTGCGATATCTTGGACAAAATAAAGCCCGCCGACAAAGAATCGCGCGAAGAATTTATTTTGAACATTATCTATTACATTGCGGAATCGTACCTGCGATTTTTAAAAGATTTGAACAAACGCGTTCTGGATTCGAAAAAGGTTTTACAAGACCAAATCCGAAAACAAGAATTGATGGCGCTGTTGGAAGTGGAAAACAGCTACACCCTGTATATGGCGGCGTTAAAGGGTAATATTGCCGTGCTGGATAAATTGGAAAAGGTTCGTGGCTTTGTCCGTGGGGATGAAAACCGCGAATTGGCCGAAGACGCCCGCATCGAATTGAACCAGGGGATAGAAGTCGTCACCAGTTACAGCAAAATGTTAAAATCGATCAAGGAAACATTCGAAAGCGTGATTAACATGGATTCGAACACGTATATTAATCGACTGACGATGTGGAACATTATCTTGGTGGCGCCAACGTTGGTGGTCGGATATTACGGGATGAATATGAAATTGCCGTTCGCGGAAAATGAATCGGCGGCGATGGTTATCTTTGTGCTGATTATGTGCCTGCTGGTGGGGTATGCGACGTACGCGATTGCGCGCCGCCACGTTGTGTAAGTAAAAACCGCCCGTGGGGCGGTTTTTTATGCGACGGGGATTATTTGTCACAACCCTTTTTGTCGCACTGGGGATGCTGTTCGCGTTTGCTGTCGTTGACCGTGGAACAGTTCTTGCATTCACAGTTTTTGGTATTGTTTTTCGTCATGCTCTCTCCTTTTTTATGATGATGTGTTGATTGTGTCCGGACATGGTCATGATACACCGCGGGGCGGGGCGGGACAATATGCTTATTTCCCTGGGGAAAATGGTGATAAAAAAATTTGTTGTGTTTTGTATCCCAATTGTGTATATTTGTCGGGTCGTCGGGGTGTAGCTCAGCCTGGTAGAGTACTTGCATGGGGTGCAAGGGGTCGCAGGTTCGATTCCTGTCACCCCGACCAAAAAATCAAATCGGCCGCAGGCCGGTTTTATTTTTTGCTGTGGTACGCAGAATCAAACATCACGATTTTTATGATGATTTTTCGCGGCGTATTTTCTGCTTGCACGAATCGGAATTTTGTTATTAGTATGCGCATATCACAGCAACCAACACAGGGAGAGATTCGTGATAATTGGCATAGGAATCGACTTGGTCGAATGCGGCAGATTCTTAGATTGGTCCGCATTCAAAAAACAACGCATCTTCACCAAGAAAGAATTGGAATACGCCGATACGGATAACGCAAATTCCGAACGGCATCTGGCAAATTTCTGGGCCGCCCGCGAAGCTTTTTTAAAGGCATTGGGCACCGGGTTCGGTGATGATATTGCGTTTTCTGATGTGTCTGTTACCCATAATGATGCCGGATGTCCGGAATTGGTTATCGCCGGCGGTGCGCGCGCCGTGTTAAAGGAACGCGCGGGTGGGGCGGATGCGCGTGTGCACGTATCCCTGACGGACCAGGGGGATTATTCCGCCGCAATGGTTGTCATCGAAGCAATTTAAAAATCCCCCCGGATGGGGGATTTTTTATTTTGCACTGCATCTGCATTATCCCCAAAAAATAATTGTGAATTGGTTCCATTTAAGATAAACTGTATGGCGACATAGAAACAAAGTCTGTGTTGGGGCGTCGAAACCCGGAATGTTCTGTCCATGTGACATTAAAAATCTCCAACCGTTGGTTGGAGGGCGGTTAATATATTGAATAAGCCCGCGATAGAACATTATCGTTTCGAACCTCCAACCACCTGAAATTTTTCGGTGGTTTTTCATTTGCATGAAAAAAAAGGAGAAAGAAACATGAAAAAAATCACCGTTTTTGCGTTGTGTTTTGCAATGCCGGGCGTTGCGGGGGCGTATATCGCACCCGTTAATTCATGTGGCAATGCGTTCAGTTATGAACTGTGCCAGCCCAATGGGGCATACCAGGTTGACCAGACCTGTATCGATTATTGTAACGATTGGAAATCCCAACGCGACAGCCCCCGGCGCACCACAAACGGTCGCGTCGTCACAACCGCGTGGCCCATGCTGACCGTCGAAGTTTGTCCCGATTCCGGCGATTACGATACGGCGGTTGAATGCTGGTACGGGTCGGATACGTTCAACACATATCAATGTGCCGCCGGATATTATGGAACGCCGGGCGGGGCGTCGGATTCGTCGGCGTGCACGGTTTGCCCCGGGCATGGAACATGCGACGGGGGCGACACGTTTGCCTGTGAACGGGGATATTATAAAAGTGGGGGAAACTGCAATACCTGTCCGTCGCTGGGTGGTGTTGCCGGGACGACGGTGGCGGCGAACGCCACATCAATAACCCAGTGCTATCTGCCGGCGGCCAGCCAATTCAGCGAAAACAGCGGCCAGGGCACATATACCGCCAATTGTTTTTACACCAATTAATGCGCCGTCGCGCGCAATGAAAAATCCCGCCGGATGGCGGGTTTTTTTATTACCACATGCTGTAACCAGATTTACATGTACGTTCACATTTCTTGGTGACCTTGTTCCATTTCATGGTTCCGGTTTCATCTTCGTAACCATTGATGTCGCAAATCGGAACACATTCATTGTTATCCAGATTGTACAGTTCACCTTGGTACAGACAGGATGCAATTTCGCATTCGCGGACATAGCTGCTGACCGCCACTTCGCCCAGAACGCTGAACTTGTTCTTGCACTGGCCGCACGGTTTGGTGCGTTCGTTCGTTTCGGCCGGGTCTGTGGTATATCCCGGGTCGCACGATGTCGCCACGCAATCGCCCCATGAATTGGTCATGGTGTTCCATTCCTTGGTCCCGATACCGTGTTCGACAACACACGGGGCACTGTCTTGGACACAGGCATTTGCATTCAGATGATAACCTTCTTGGCATTCTTTGATAATGCAGATGCCAAATGCGTTCTTGGCCGTTTCCCAGCGCTGTTCGGCGTATGCCGCATTCTGGGCCGTGCATTCGCGCACATCCGGTTCACAGGCCTGGCCGCGCGGGTGGTATCCGCCGACACAAGATGCAACTTCGCAGTTGGCACCCGGTTTATAGGACAGCGCATTGTCACGATTACATGCCACGCAGATACCGTTAATCAATTCAAACGAACTGTTGCACGATTTTTCCACGCACTTGTCATCAATGATTTCGCACGGGTTGCCTGTTTCGGATTCGCCGCGGAACGTACAGTCGGTCGGCCAGAATTCCGTTTTGTTAATCGGAATTGCGGTTCCATATTCGACGTCGTACGGTTCGCATGTGCGATAACAATCGTTGACCGACTGGGCACCCGGTTTGGAATACTTCCAGCTGCCGTCGCCCAAATCCGCACAGGATTTGACATCCGGGTGTTCCGGGTCGGTGCCGCCCGATGTGCCGTCACAGAAGCTGCCTTCTGGGCATTCGGTGCAGACGCCATTTTCCAGACGATATCCGGCCTGGCACTGTGTGATTTCGCACGTGCTGGTGCCATCCAGGTACAGGCGGCCCGTCATCGCGGTTGCATGCGCCCCCAATGCACAATCCTTGTAACACTTGTTCGGGTCGGTCGAACCGGCGTCAGATTTGGTGTATGTACCGTCGCCAAAGCTGGAACAAGATTTTTCCTGGTTATCGTCGGTACAGATTTTGCCCGGCGGACAGATGATACAGGCGTTGCCAACCTGGGAATACGTGTCATCGCATTCCGTCACCAAACAGGCGGTGCAGTTTTCCTTGTACAGGGCATCGACACCGGTGCCTGTGCTGTACCAGCAACGCTGTTCCCCCTGGCCGTTGGGAATCGGACAGCTTAACCCATCCAGCGAACATGACGCGGCACTGCTGGCGGTTTGGATGATGGTTCCCTGGCTGTTGCGGGTGATACCACCGTTTTCACAAGGTGTACGGGCAACATCCCCGGCCGGGCTGTAATACAGCTGGCTGACTTCGTCACAGTCGATGGACGTGTTGAAGTCTTTGCGATAATACCCGGCGTCACACGATGTGATACGGATAGTGTTACAGTTCGCGTCGTACTGCGCATTGCTGCCGGTGCCCGTGCGATAGAAGCACAGCTGGACCCCACTGCCGTGTTTTGCGTCGGTGTACGGTCTGTCATCCTTGAAGCACATGCCGGCCGCGGTGCTGGTTTCCGTTTGGGTTTTACCACCGTCTTCGCAGGCGTGTCTGATGACTTCTTCTTCGGCACTGTAATAGCCCAGACCAACCGCTTCGCAGTTATCGGCCAAATCATTTGTCCGCCAGAAACCCGCACGACATGCCGTGATGCGTTTGGTGTCGCACTTTTCCGCATAGACCGCCGCCGCGCCCACGCCGTTGGAATAGAAGCAACGCTGGGTCCCGCGTCCGTTGGACGGTGTATATGTCAGGCCTGTTTTGTAACATTCCTGGATTGCGGTGGCCGTTTGGGTGCCGGTTTTACCGCCGTCCGGACATTCACTGCGTGTTTTGTCGTCAACGGGGCTGTAATAACCGTCGCCAACCGCTGTGCAATCTTCGCCGGTGGTGTAATAGTACCCCGCCATACAGGTCACGATAACCTTGGTATCGCAATTGCTGTTATAGACCGCGCTGGACCCGGTGCCGCTGGTATAGAAACAGCGCTGGGTACCGCCACCGTGCGTCGCGACATAGGTCAGGCCGCGTTTAAAGCACTGGGCCATGGATGTGGCGCCGGCATCGGACAGACCGCCATTCGGACAGGTCATGGCACCCTGGTTCCCGCCGCCGGTTCCAAAATCACCACCCGGGCAATAATGGTTTTCCGGACACTGGGTACAGCCACTGTTGGTATAGTATTGACCCGCCGGGCATGTCGTCGTCCCCGCCGACCACGCCGCATAGATTGTTGTCGGCGACGTTGTCGAAATCGTCAGGGCATCATTTGATGTGATGAACGAACCATTGGACGCGATTACCTGGGCACCGCCACCATTTTCACGGCTGTAATATCCGGTAAAGATATAGCCTGTTTTTGCCGGTCGCGTGTTCAGGGCATTGATAACCGTTGTGCCGGCGGTGTTGGAATACCAACCCTGGCCATAGCGCAGATAGACGGTTGCCGGGGCGGCCGCAACGTTTGCGCCCGTATTGTTCAGGTTGACCGTAATCGGCGACGGTGACCATTTCGCATACAGGGTATGTGTGGAACCGGTGGCCGAAATGTTTGTCGTGACGGCCGAACCCGCGCTGTAACAGGGCGCTTCGCCATCGGGGCCGGAACACCATTGCTGGGCAACCGTGAACCCGGCGCGGGTCAGACCGGTTGTGGCCGGCAATTGGCACGAACCACTGTTGAATGTACATTTAATACTGTCAACAACATTCCCGGAACCACCGTTTTTATTCAGTGCGACCGTGTATGTATTCGGTGTACAGGACGGTGTGGACGAATTGTTGTTCGTTACCGTGTAACCCGTCGCGCACACAACCGCAAAGGTACAGGCCGGATATGCGCCGTTGGTATAGTAAACCTTTTGCGCGGTCGGGGTGACTGATGTCGAATTGCTGACGGATTTAGAGCAATTTTGGAAACAGTCACTGATGGTGTCACGCATGATGGTACCACTGTCGGGGCCATCATCGGAACCGCTGTAACCATCCGGGCATTGCAGTTGGGTAATCAGCGTGTTGCCACTGTAATACCCATTATCAACCACACTGCACGCCGCACCGTCAACGTGATGGTAACCGGCATCACAGGTCAACGGGATGATTTCGCAGTTCAGGGTGTAATCGCCATCGGCGACTTTCCACCAGCATTTGGAATTCCCGGTCCCATACTTAAACGCGTCGTAACGTTTAATCAGGTAACACTGTGAAATCTGGGTTGCGCCACCATCAGACGTCCCGCGCAGACCACTGGGGTCGGTCGGACAGTCAAAGACATTACCACCTTCGCAGTATGACCCGGGGGGGCATTCGCCGTCAAAGTAACAGATTGGATTCGTGCCCGGACTGCGCATTGGGATATAGTCACTGTTACACGTTGCACGGTATGTACATGCCGGATAACGTTTGTCTGTGGGATTATAATATTCCTTGGCATTGACCTGGCTTAACGTACCGTTGGCAATGGTGGCCGGCGACGGACAGGTGAAATAACAGTCTGTGATTTCATCACGTCCTTTGTCTGAACCGGTTGCACCGTCGGGACATGTTTTTGCCGTGCCACCTGTACAGTATGAACCGCTGGGGCAATCTGTCGGGTTGCCGCCGTTACATACCTTGCCGGCGGGGCATGCTTCGGGGGCAGTGCCGCCACCCGGACACATCTGGCCGGTTGTACATTGCACGCGGCATCCCGGTGTCCCAATCAGGGAATCGCCGGTACCCGGGCAGTAATACCCCGTGGGACATGCGACATGGGATGTACCATTGTACCATTTGCCCGCTTCGCACTTTGTCTTGGCCAATTCCCAACAGGCATAGACCGTCGCCGCCCCGGTAAAGGTCAACGGATTACCCTTGGAATCACAGGATGTGGTGGTGGACCAACCCTTGAAAGTATAATCGGTTCGTGTCGGTGTCGGCAGTGTACATGGTTGGCCATGATAACATGTCTTGGTCGTCGGGGACACGGTGCCACCCTGGGGATTCAATGTAATCGTGTATGGTTTCGGGTCGCAAGTCTTGGTCGTGTTGTTCCAGGTATAACCATTGTTACACGTTGGTGTTCCAGTGGTTCCGCCGGGACAGGTTGCGTTCGGCACACAGGCCACACAGACGTTGTTATTGACCCAATAATTCTGGGCACATGCCGTGGCGGTACATGATTTGACGCCACCCTTGGTCACGGTACCATTTACCTGGGTTGCATTGGCCAGGTCGCTGGGGACGCATGCACGGTAACAGATGTTGGAATTCTGTGCATTACATTCGTTATATTCACCTTGTTTAAATGTGACTTCGCCGGAACACGATACGATACAGTTGGAACATCCACTGCCGCTGGGGCGTTGGCCGGACGGGCAGTTACAGCCGCCGGCTGTGTTGCTGGCGCCACAGGCGGTAAATTTCGCCCAGAATGTCTTGGCACCGGTACTGCCGTTGGGGATGCCGGTTGCCTGGGTCGTCAGGGCAGAATTGCTGTACCAGCCACCGAACGTATAGCCCGGTTTTGTCGCAGCCGTGAACGTAATCGGCAACATTGTGACGTTATACGACGCGGGGTTGTTATGCGTTGCGCCGGATACGTTGTTATATGTAATGGCATAACCATCAATATCACATCCGGTTTTGGACGCATTAACCTTATACCCAGCTTCACAGGCGGTAACGGTCATCGAACATGTCGATGCCGCGGCAGAACAGGTGCCCTGATAATATTGGGTCCCACTGGTTGATGTGCTGCCATATGTTACGGATGTGGCATGGGCCGGTTTTGGGGGCTGAGTACACGCTTTTGTACAGGATTTATAACAGCTGCCACTGCCGGCCGTATTGTTGGCCGCAGATTGGGTGTATGTGCCGTCGCCAACACTGCTGCATGTCGGGCAGGTGTTAGCGTTTTTATATCTGCCGGATTGGCAACTGTTGACGGTACATGTAGATGCTGCGGCATCACATGCGCTTTGGTTGCCATAGTATGTTTTACCGGTGGTGCTGGATGATGTGCAGTTCGCACCAGTTGCACATGTACAAGGCTTGGTACAGGTTTTGTAACATGCCGTGCCCTGGTTGCCGGTACATTCGTTATATGTGCCGGACCATTGGCTGCCCAGTGTGGAACATGCCTTGGACGTGCTGCAATCCGGGTCGCACCCCGTGCCAGCGGAATTTTTGTGATATCCACTGTTACAGGCCCACGGACAGGAATTGCTGGCGGCGTTGCCGGTATAATATGAATTGGCCGGTTTGTTGGTACACTGTTGACAGCTGGTTGCACCCTGGGCACTGTAATAACCCGTGCCGCATGCAGAACATGCGCCATTATTTAAATAAAACTTCGCGTTACAAGTAATGGATTTGTTGCCACCACCGCACGAACCCCACGACGAACATCCGGTACAAGAACCAGTGCCGACGGTTGTGCCGCCATTGCCCCCGGTAAATTTTCCAGCACAGGTTTGTGTTGAACCACTGTATGAACAGGTACCGTTCGCAATGCTGCACGAACGCGTACACGATTGCGATGCGCGGTTGTCGGCACTGGAACATTGTAAACATGCGTTGCCGGTTGAACTGCTGTTCAAATAATATCCGGAATTACAGGACGTATATTTTTTATACGTCGGACAATCATAGCCCGCCCAGACATTGCCGGCAAAAAACAGGGTGAATAAAGACACTAAAATGTGCAGAAAACGTGGAGTTTTTGTCACTTTCTTCCTCTCTTTTGTAAATCATCATAGAAAAAATCACATATATCGTGCAAGAGAAAAATAATGCCATCGCCAAGAAAATAAAAAACGCCGCATATGCGACGCAATATAAGTGGTGGGTTAGGTAGGACTTGAACCCACGACCAAAGCGTTATGAGCGCTCCGCTCTAACCAACTGAGCTACTAACCCACGCGGTGCATTATAAAGATTTTGGATTTTGATTCAAGATAAAAATGACTTCTCTTTTCCGTTGCGTTGTGGCATGATGGGAACATGCCAGAAATTGCACCGATTTTAAATGAAACACAGATGGCCGCGTTCCATGCGATTGAACACACAAATGCCAATCTGTTGATTATGGGCCAGGCGGGGACCGGCAAATCCACATTTGTTAATTATCTGAAATCCGCATCTAAAAAGCGTATTATCTGCGCATGCCCGACGGCGGTGTCGGCACTGAATATCGGTGGGCAAACGATTCATTCGCTGTTCCAGATTCAGCCGCGCGATTTCATCATGCCCGAATTTTTAAAGTTAAAGGCCCGGCCGCGCAATGTCTTGAACGCGGCCGACGTTCTGATTATCGACGAAATTTCCATGGTCGCGCCGGATTTGCTGGACGCGATGGATATCTTGGCCCGCGCGGCGCGGCGCAACGATGCGCCCTTTGGCGGGTTACAGGTGGTCGCCATCGGCGATTTGTTCCAATTACCGCCCGTTATCACGCGTGACGCCATGGGATATTATGAAACGGAATACGAACACCCCAACAGCTATTTCTTTGACAGCCATGTTTTCCAGCGGGCGCATTTCCAGAAATATGACTTTGATTTGGTGTATCGCCAAAATGATACCGAATTGCTGGATAATCTGACGCGGTTGCGCGGAAATGACACGGGGGCGTTGGAATTCTTTAATAATTGTAAAATACTGGATGATGCGCGACGCGCCAATGCCGTGATTATCACGCCATTTCGCGCGGTGGCCGAACGCATCAATGCGGACCGGTTGGCCCAAATCAATGCGCCCGAAATTATGTACACAGGTGAATTGACCGGAACATTTCCCGAACGCGACACGCCCGCGCCTATGAAATTAATTTTGAAAGTCGGGGCATTGGTTGTCTTTGTTAAAAACGGGGACAAATGGCACAACGGGTCGATGGGCATCGTGCGCAATATGACCGCGCGTGACATCACGGTTGAATTATTAAACGCCACGCGTGACGTGGTGACGGTTCGGCCCGAAAAATGGCCAAAAATCGAATATTCGCGGGATGAAAATGACCGACTGGTCGAAAACGAAGTCGGCTGTTTCAAGCAATTTCCGTTAAATTTGGGCTATGCCATGACCATACACAAGGCCCAGGGCAAAACCCTGGACGCGGTGGTGGTGGACATTTCGCGTGGCGCATTTGCCCACGGCCAGACGTATGTTGCGTTGTCACGCACGCGCAAATCGGCCGACATGCACGTGGCGGCGGCGCTGCGTCCGCGCGATGTTATTTTTGATGAACGCGTGTTGAAATTCGTGAACGGGCCTGTAAATCCGACGTCATCCAGTTTTCGATAACGCGGCCGTTATGCTGTAATTGATCAAAGTCAACAATACCACCATTGGCCAATTCGGCAATTGTCGGCATTGGGGCGCCGCGCATGGCACTGCGCACGCCGTTGACAATCACATTCCGCTGGGCGGCAAAGATAATTTTACCGTCATCGGTCAACGTCTTGTTCGTAACCGCGTGGTCCAACAATCCTTTTGGGTCGTGTTCACCGGTTGCCGTGTTTTTCAGGCGCCCCGCCACAAACACATTTGCCCCCAGTGTGTCAAAGAAAGACGGCACAATATCGGCGGAATTTTCATACAAGAATTCATAAAATTTGTTATACATTTGGGCGCGTGTATCTTCGGCGGAACCAAATGATACGGTTGTAAACCGCGGATGTTCCAGTGGCGCGGTCGGTGCATGTTGCACCGCCAGAACGGCGCGCTGGATTGTTCTGATTTCGGGGGCAGTGTATCCGCGCCCACGCAAATCTGTCGCCATATAATCGCCCATTTGCCGAATGACGGCCCCGCCGTGGCTGTGTCCGTACAGCACCAGGCCGCGCATTCGCGCGGCCAATATATTGGCCGCGGCATGATTGGTTGTTGCGTCATTTATTCTGGGGGCAAATATTTTATTATACAGTTCAATGATATACCGTGGCGTCGGTTCGTTTTCAGTCATACGGGCCATGCTGGATTCCATCCGGTCATTGATATCATCGCGTTCCCACAAACGTTTGATTCGCCGCCCAGCGCGACGAAACAGCCGGATGCGTTCCAAGACAGCATGATGGGACCCGAATTCATATGCCGCACCATAAACCGGAACGTCATCAATGCCGTTTTCATGCAACAGCGTGCGCATTGTTTTCGCATACATATTCGCCATGTCGGGCGTATATGTTAATTCACCGCCCAGCGTTACAACCACGACCCCGTCGGGCGTGACAGAATCGACAACGGCATACCGTAAACCATCATTTTGAATCAGTACGGCATTTGTTGGAATATACGGGGCGTTTTCTGTCATAATGTTTTTTCCATCAAGATGGCGTCTGTACCATCGTAATATTTGGGGCGCACACCGATTTGATTGAACCCGTTGGTCGCGTACAGGGCGCGCGCCGGGTCGTTATCGGCGGCAACTTCTAAAAAAATCTTTTTAATGCCATTGCGGCGCAATTCGTTTTCCACAATCCCCAACATTGCCGCCGCAATCCCGCCGCGCCGGGCATCGGGGGCAACGCCGATGGTGATAATTTCGGCTTCGTCCGCGACGGCGCGATAAACGATAAATCCGTTCTGGCTGGCGATGATGTCGCATCCCGATTTTTTCAGGTCGGCAAAATCACCGGCCCCCCACGGTTTGTGGGGAAAACATTTTGCGTGCAAATTGGCTATTTCGTTAAACATTTCGCATTTTCTTCGGCATAGCTGGGACGCAAATACATCGGCACCACCGGCGCAATTTTGCCCACGGCCAATTTCTGTTGCACGATTGCGGTCCCCAGCCCCAAGTTAAACGGTTTGTGACCCACCGTGCGCGGCCAATCCATTTGGCGTGTTTCAATTTCATCAATCGACATTGTGCACGGTGCCAGTGTGTCCGCCGCGACAAAGAAATCCCCACGCCCCGAATCGATGGCGACAAATGCGTCCGGCGTTGCCGCCAGATATAATTCAAATGCGTTAATCGGCACGACCGGAATGTTCAGGCCCATTGCCAATCCCTTGGCATAGGCGATGCCCAGCCGGATTCCGGTAAAGCTGCCGGGGCCGACCACAACACCGATGGCGGTCAAATCACGCCATGTGACGCCGCATTCGCCCAAGAATTGTTCGGCCGCCGCGGGCAGGGCTACAGATTGCTTTTCCGCGTCAACATGCGCATACCGGTCGCCCAGTACGAATTCCAATCCCGCCCCAGATGTATTGATTATCAGAATCATTTTTGACGATTGTGTTTTTTTACCATGGCGTTGAACAGAATGCGTGCGGCCAATCCATCGAAATGGCGGGTTTTCCCCTTGTCATTCATGTTGCGGATTTGCACGTTATAACGCGGGCCGCCTTCGTTTTCAAAATCAGGTTCGCGCATGGAACCGTAAATGGATACATTCAATCCGGAAATAATATAATCCTTGCAAATATTGGAATCGATAAACGTCACCGCGTTGGGTGAATTTTTAATCATGTTGTATGCGTTGAATGTTTCAATAATTTTCATATTTTAATCCTGTTGATTTATTATGCGCGCAATCCAAATCCGATGCGTCGTGACAGACCGGCGGCTTTGCGCACCGACAACAATTGGTCGATTTTGGCCGGGGTGAATTCGGTCCGCACATCTTCGCCGTCGTTTTCCAGCAATGCACGGCGCAGAATCGCGGTCAATTCGCGTTGCAATTCACGAACGCCATCTTCGGATGTGTAATTGCGAATCAGATGGCGAATGGCGTCATCATTGATAATGATATTGGACATATCCCAACCCGTGTCGCGGGCCGCGCGTGCAATCAGATGTTCGCGTGCGATGCGCACCTTGTCATCAATGCTGTACCCGGGGATTTCAATGATTTCCATACGGTCTTTTAATGCCGATGACAAATTCATGCTGTTGGCGGTCGCGATGAACAAAACATTCGACAGGTCGAAATCCACTTCCAAATAATGGTCGCGGAAAGTCTTGTTCTGTTCCGGGTCCAAGATTTCCAACAGTGCCGCTTCGGGGTCGCCGCGCCAATCGCGTCCCATCTTGTCGATTTCGTCCAGGACGATGACGGGATTGTTTGTCTTGCACCGTTTCAGGGCGTCCATAATGCGTCCCGTCTGGGCCCCGATATATGTCTTGCGATGGCCGCGAAAATGCGCTTCGTCAGAAATGCCGCCCAGGGAAATGCGCTGATACTTTCGCCCCAGTGCCGCCGCAATCGATTTGCCCAGTGATGTTTTTCCCACGCCCGGCGCACCAACCATGCACAAAATCGTTCCGCGGTTGGTGCCGGTCTTTTTCATAACGGCGATGTGTTCCAAGATGCGTTCTTTGACACCGGTCATTCCCGAATGCTGGGAATCCAAAGTATCGCGCGCCGATTTCAAATCAATTTTGACTTTGTCCGATTTGTTCCACGGCATCGCCAGCAATTCGTCCAGGTATGTTTTTAACAGCCCGCCTTCGTTCGACATGGGCGACATGCTGCGCATGCGGCGCCATTCGGACATGGCTTTTTCCTTGGCTTCCATGGGCATGGCGGATTTTTCAATGCGCCGGCGCAGGTTTTCTGTGTCGATTTCTTCGCTGTCGTCACCCATTTCACGCTGTATGGCGCGCATCTTTTCCTGCAAGATGGCTTCGCGGCGGCCGGATTCCATTTGCTGATGAATGCGGCGGTTAATCGATTCTTCGATTTTTGCCGTTTCCAGCACCAGGTTCACCTGTTCCAGCAAAATAACCAGCTTTTTCTGCCAGGTGGTGGCGCACAGAATTTTAATCGCGGCATCGGTGTCGATGTCCATAATCTGAATCACGGAATCGATAAAGGCCGGCAACGGATAATCCTGGATAATGCTGCGCAGCTTGTCCATTTTAATCTTGCGATTACCCGACAACATTTGCAGATTTTTTGCCACCTTGTCCCGCAACGCCATTGTCTGTTCCGCATGCGCATCATCCATAATTTCGATGGGCGTGGCGGCCCCGGTAAAGATACCGTTTTCGACCGTAATATCGGCCAGCGTCACCGCATCGGTGGTGCGAATCATAACATGCACGGAACCGTCCGGCATCCGCAGAATCTGTGCGATATCCCCAATGGTGCCGATATCATAAATATCTTCGGGATTGGTGGGATATCCCCAGGTGTGCTGGGCGGTTAAAACGATTTTCTGGCGATTTTTTGCGGCGGCTTCGATACAGGCGACCGACATCGGGTTATCGATTAAGACCGGCACCGTCAGGCCCGGGTGCATAACCAAATCGCGCAATGGCAAAATATATTCTTTCATAGTGCCCATAATATAAGCTTTTTTTTCTGATTTTCAAGGTGAATAAAAATCCCCGCGGTCGCGGGGATTTTTTTTAAATCATATCAAATGATTAGCGGCGACGACCGTTAAAGCCATTATATTGTGCGCCGGTGCTGGACCGTTTCGACAGATAGCGTGCCGCAATCAATGCCAACCATTCAAACGCCAACAGGGCCAAATACACCAAACGGTTTTCAACGCCGCCAACCCAGCCCAAGATGTAAACGATTTGCGCGATAAAGGAAATGTACAGAATCCCGAACATACCTGTGAAGAATACTTTTTTAACTTTTCCAAACATTTTTATGCCTTTCCATTCATTAATATTAAGTGTGCCGGGTTTCTGGTGCCAGGCACCCGGCCAGCCCCGCAATAGCTAAAATGAACGCAACCAACAATCGCCAGCGGCGTTCGGCGCCGTATTAGGCAGCCATTGCAAAGCGAACATTGTCGTTCGCAGCGATTCTATCGCCATTCAGTTTTTATTCGGCTTTTTACGACGCCATGTCGGATTCACCCGATTTGTCTTTCATCATCTGTCGAATCTATGTCACCCCCATGAAGTAACAGTGTGGTGGAGGTGCCGGGTACCGCCCCCGGGTCCAAAATGATTATTGCACAATGGATTCAGAATCATCATCACTTGCGTGACAGTAAATATTATAATCTTCCTGCTGGAAATTGCAAGTTTTTAAGTTATAATGCCCAAAAAAGGCACAACAAATGAAGTTCTTGGACAAGGCAAAAATTTATATCAAGGCGGGCGATGGCGGCAACGGCAGTGCCAGTTTCCGTCGTGAAAAATATATCGAATACGGTGGCCCCAACGGGGGTGATGGCGGACGCGGCGGCGACGTGGTGTTTCGCGCGGTGCCGAACGTTAATACACTGATTGATTATCGGTACAAGACCAAGTTTTTGGCCCAGCGGGGCGAAAACGGGATGGGGAAAATGCGCACCGGGGCGTCGGGCGACACACTGGTCCTGCCGGTGCCGACGGGGACCGTGATTTTGTCCGAAAACGAAGAAATTGAATACGCCGACCTGAATGCGGACGGCATGGAATACCGCGCGGCGCGCGGTGGTAACGGCGGGTGGGGGAATTTGCATTTCAAAAGCCCCACCAACCGCGCCCCGAAACAGGCCAACGATGGTCTGCCGGGCGAAGAACGCACCGTGGTTTTGCGTCTGAAATTAATTGCGGACATCGGTTTGGTCGGGTTCCCCAATGCGGGTAAATCCACGCTGTTGTCGGCGGTGACCGCGGCGCGTCCCAAAATTGCAAATTACCCGTTTACCACACTGAACCCGCAACTGGGGGTGATGTACGCCCACGACCGTGAATTCGTTCTGGTCGATTTGCCCGGTTTAATCGAAGGCGCCCACACCGGCGTCGGACTGGGCGACCGTTTCTTGGGGCATGCGGAACGCACAAAAATGATTTTGCACGTTATTGACGGCACCGAACCCGACTGGGCGGCGCGATACGCGGCAATCCGCCACGAAATGGATTCGTACGGCGGGGGATTGTTGAACAAGCCTGAAATGGTTATCATCAATAAAATTGACGCCATCAGCCCGGATGAATTGACCGAACGGATGACCGCGTTTAAAAAATCATTCGGCCGGAAAAAGAAACCGGAAATCATGACCATCAGTGCGGCCGGCCGCATTGGTATCACGGAATTGATTGCCGCCATTGAAAAGAAATTCTTAGCCCAGGAAAGCGCACAATGAAACGCAGAAATTCGATGGCCCAGTACCAGGATATAAATGAAAAACGCCGCGCGTTTGATATTGGGCGCGCAAATGGAAATCTGGCGTGGGATTGCACCGGCCGCGAATTTTCTTTGCGCGGCATGAACATGGATGACGTGGAATTCGTTGGCGGTGCCTGGCGGGTACAGCGTGAATTTAAGGAACCCATTTTTGAAATCCGCGGCCGGTTCTTTGTGCTGCGGGAACGGTTGCCGCGCACGGAACGCAATCACTTTGAATTTTATCGCGCGTCAACGGTTGGGGAAAATTGCTATGGATTGTTTGCGGGCGCCCCCGACACGATTGTCGCGAAATACAACACCCGCGATGGCGCGTATTGGGCGTACGGCCCAACAATCGAAAGCGCACGTGCATTTCTGGGGATTAAATTGTTTGATGTGTACCAAGATATGATTCACGCCGCCATCGGTGCCAACCCGCATCAGAAATAGGTGGCTTAAATTCATCCGGGGGCCAAATACCCCCGTTTTATTTTTTGCAATTTGATTTTTTATCTGTTATGATTCCACGGAATAAAATCATAGACAAAAAGGAGAACCACATGCCCACATTAAAAGGTACCCAGACAGAAAAGAATCTGTTGATGGCGTTTGCCGGCGAATCCCAGGCCCGCAACCGTTACACAATGTTTGCGTCTGCGGCGAAAAAAGAAGGCTATCAGGCGATTGCCAAAATCTTTTTGGAAACCGCGGACCAGGAAAAAGAACACGCATGCCGCTTGTTCAAGTTCCTGGAAGGGGGGGATTTGGAAATCACCGCCACATTCCCGGCGGGCAAAATCGGCACAACCCTGGAAAATTTGCAGGCGGCCGCATACGGTGAACACGAAGAAAACACCGACATGTATCCGAAATTCGCCCAGATTGCCGCCCAAGAAGGCTTTGCCGCCATCGCGGATATTCTGAAAAACATCGGTTATGCGGAACGCTATCACGAAGCGCGCTTTCGCGCATTGGCCGAAGCCATTGAAAACGGCACACTGTTTAAACAGGACAAAATTGTGATGTGGCGTTGCACAAACTGTGGCAACTGGCACATCGGAACCGAAGCGCCGGAAATCTGCGACGCATGTTTGCACGAACGTGGATACTTTATCAGCGAAGGTGTCGTGAACCGTTGCGACACGAACGAAGGTTTTTGTGAATACACCAACAAAGACTAAAAAAATCCCCCAATTGGGGGATTTTTTTATCGATATTGTCACCCCACGGCTTGACCATGGGGTCCAGGTGTATAGAGTGCACGGAACGTGCATGCAAATTTACCCATGCGCATTCTGCGGGGATTTTTATTAACTGGATTGCCACGCGGCGGCGTTCCGCCTTGCTCGCAATGACAAGGCTGGTGAATTTCCCGGCTCTTTTCCCCCCCTTTGTCATTGCGAACGCAGTGAAGCAATCCAGTAAAATCATATAAATGTGAATATAAAAAATCCCCCATTCGGGGGATTTTTAAATCATCGGGGGGAAACATTCCATCCCGTCGGATGTACAGCATGCGTATGTCCCATCTTCCATATCGGTGAAGATTTCACCCGTACAACATCCATTGCCATCGGGGCGATTGCCATCATCACACACCGGGTTATTGGTGGACGCGGTGTTGGTGTACATGGTTTCCGTTTCATAATCTGGGGCCGCGACGAACATTTTATCCTGTTGCGAAACGTTGTACGCCGGTTTGTTCACGACGGGCGCGGCCGGCGCGGTTTCCATAACGGTAACTTCGGATTCGGTATAGACCGGTTCCGGGATAACCAGTTCGGGTTCGGGCATCGGCGCGGGCGTCGGTTCCGGCTGCGGCTGGGGGACGTCAATGGTTACGGGTTCCGGTTGAACGTCCGGCACCACCACCGGTTCGGGTTCGGGCGCGGGCATTGGGGGGACCGCCACTGTATCGGTGACCGATTCCATCCGTATAAATGGGCTGGGGGTGTCGGTCTGGGGCTGTGGGGGGGTGGGGGCGACCGCCGCCGGTTCGGATTCGATTTGTTCCATCCCCCCCGTCGCCGCCAGGTCGGGTTTCGCATTATTGGTGTTTTTCTGGTACAGCCATAATGTAAAGATGGACAATACAATCAACGCAATCAGCATCACATAATATAATAATGTCGGTTTGCGACGCGTTGTGTCACCGGTGGATGTAACGGGACTGCCGGTGATGGGGGACACGGGACGACGGTCCGATGTCGCGGGCGCCGGGGTAATGTCCGGGATATTGTTTTGCGGCGTGGCCATGGGCGTCGATTCCGTTTGCGGGGTGGCCTGGACAATCGGTTCGACAATGGGCGTCACCGCGATGGCGGGTTCAATAATTTCCGTCGCCGGCGCGGCCACGGGTGTAACCGGCACAATGGTGTCCAGCACCGGTGTCACCGGTTCAAACATCGGGGCATCCGCCAATGCGTCCGCCACGTATTCGGGGGCGGGTTCTTTTTTTACCGGCGGTGTGAATGACAACGGGGCCGGGGCCACGTTTTCCGTAAATACGGGCGCATCTGCCACGCGCATACCCGTGGGCGCCGGCGTCGCCGGAACAGACGGCATATTGAAATCAATCGGTTTGAATGCAATTTCTTCGTCCAAGATGTTCGGATCTGTGTCAAACAACGGTTTTACTTCTTCGTCGGCCATTTCTTCTGCCTTTGGTTCTGGGGTGGTGATATCGGTAAATTTGGGAACAACCGTCGCAACCGGCGTCGGGCGCACAACGACCAAATCCGTGGATTGGTCCAAAATGACCTGGGCGGCATCGGCGTCGGCCATGGCCGCGTCCAGACGGCGCTGCGCATTTTGCAGACGCTTTTTCGAACGGCGCAACTTTTCATTGGTGGCGTCAATTTGCGCTTCGGTCCGTAAAATCTTGGACGCGGATTGCTTGGTCGGTTCGCGCCCCACGTTTTTACGCAGTGCGGATAACTTGGCCCGTAATCCCCGCAATTTGGCATTTAATTCGGCAATGGTGTCGTTGGTGCGTTCGATGGTTTCGCGCGCCTTGTCCGCGGTGTCGTTTGCCGCCGCCAGACGTTCCGTCGCCGCGCGCCGAATCGACGCCGTGCGAAACGCCGACAATTCGGCAATGGCATCTGTAATATCCGCCCCGTCGCGATACGCATTAATCAGGCGGTCATACGCCGCCAGCCCGCTGTATTCAATATCCAGTTTTTGATATTTATTGTCCTTTTTCGGGCGAACGGTTTCCAAATCGACATTATAATCATTGGCCAGAATGTCATCCCATTTCCGGTCGCCGGCGGGATTGATAACCAGCAAAACATTCGGCTTTAATTCATCGATGGTGCCGTCCAGGACAAAGACCAATTTATGCGCCGCATCATAATACGCGGTAATCAGATTGCCGTCGATGGTGTAATCCATCCGGGTCAGCAAACTGGACGATGATGTGTTCTCTCTCTCTTGTGTCATGTTTTTACCTTTCGATAAATCCCCCCGGTGTCATTATTGGCGCGACATTATTTCTTTTTCGGGGGCGTGAATTGATAGGCCTGTTTACAATGTTCATAACAATACGGTTTGCCCACAAAGACCGTATCCCCACAGAAATGGAAATCTTCGGAATCGGGGTCGCCAATGGGCCAGCGGCATTGGTTCGGCTTTAAATTCGCCATTTCCAGGGAATGTTGAATAATCCGCTGGTGCATGGCCAGATTCTTGTTCAATGATTTGCCACCGCGGCCGGATGTTTTTTCCGCCGGCGCCGGTTTTGGTGCGGGTGCTGGTTTGGCGGGTGCCTGGGGCTTGGCCTTGGGCGCGGGGGCAGCTTTCTTGGGTGTGGTGGCTACCTTTTTCGCGGGCGCCGTCTTGGGCGTGGCACCTTTCTTTGCCGGGGTTTTGGCGGCGGTCTTTTTCGGGGCGGTGTTTTTTTCCGCCGCTTTTTTTGGTGCGGGCTTTTCCGCGGCCGGTGCACCGCCCGCCTTGGAATTCCAGCCCAGACGATTCAGCTTGCCCACAACGGCATTTTTGGACATGCCCAACCGTTTGCCAATTTCGGCGGTTGACAGCCCCTTGCCGGTCAATGCTTTCAGTTTTTTTAACGTTGCGTTATCCCAACCTTTGCTCATTTCAAAAATTCCTTGTTATTTAATATGCGATAATTGTAGCATAGTTACGAATCGTAGGGCAAGGAGAAAAAAATGATTTATTCCTTGATATTTGGAATTTTACTGGCATTGGCCGCATTTTTGGCGTTCAAAATGGCGGTCGCAGACTGGCGTCGGCGTATTATTCCGGATGTATATCTGTTCCCGTTCATGCTGATTGGGCTGTTGGTGCTGGTGTTTGGCCGGTGGCCGGTGGGGATTACCGACGGCGTGCTGGGGGGCGCGTTGGGATACGGATTAGGGGCGGGAATTGGTTTCTTGTTCAGCGTAATCCGAAAAAATTCACATAAAAATGATGAATTTCCACCCATTGGTATGGGGGATATCAAATTGCTGGCGGCGGGGGGCATCTGGCTGGGGACGATGGGCCTGGCGATGGCCACGATGGTCGCATGCGTGCTGGGGGGGCTGTGGGGAATGCGCCGACGCGCGCGCTTTATCCCGTTTGCGCCGTTTTTCATGGTGGGTGCAATTATCGCTTTGCTTGGGTTGTGGTTTTTGTTATAATTAACCATAAAGTGGGAAAAGGGCGAGGATGAAAAGACCATCATTTATTTTACTGTGTGCGGTGTTTCCGCTGATGTCCCACGGGTCAACATTCCCGTCGGGGCAACCCACCGTTATGTCCAAATACGGTCAGATACAGAACGTCCAAAACTATTCATCCAACCCATTTTGGTCACCGGATGCGCCATATAATCAGCGTATGCCGACACCCGTTTATGTCCAGGGGGCAGAACTGACCGCCGGCGAATGTATGTCGGTTGTTAATTCATTAATCGCGGCGCAATGCGCATCACGGAATAACTGTCTGGATTCACGTATATCCGATATTCGTCCCGCAATTATGTTACAGCTGTCACGTATGCCTGGGCATAATTACGCATCGTCATGCGGGGGATATATCGATAATGCCTTTGACGAATATGTTGCCCAATATCGGGTAACGACACCGTCATATGGCGCGGCATTCCCGACGGGCACGGTTGCGAATCCCAATATAAATCAACCGACGTATAAAATGGAAAATCCGTATCAGCCGCGTTTACCCGGTGCGCCGTGGGACCCATGGGGCCAAGAGATGAAGGACCGCGTTGTTGAAATGAAAACGTTGCAGGCGCAAAACGGCGGCACATCGGACAACAAACTGGCAGCGTCGGCGTTTCCGACAACGATTGCGGATGTATCATTTACCGAACGGATGGAAAACAAAGCGGCCGGGTATGAACCGTATGCCAATGCGTCGGCGTATCAGCAATTGAACATCGAATCCGATGAAAAATATTGGGCACGGGAACAGCAAAGAATGGAAACCCTGAAACAGACGAACTATGCCGAATGGTGCCGTCGTATGCCGACCCAATGTGCCCAGGAAAAACAAACCGCCGCGACCCCGACGGGCGGTGCGATGCAACAAAAACCGGGGCAACAGCCCGCGCCGGTGTCCCCATCGGATCGCCAGGCGTTAATTGATAAAATTATTGCCGCATTCCCGAAATAAAGATGAAACGAATTGTGCGCCTTTTTCTGATGATATTGCCCGTTGTCTTTACAATGGGGGTGGCGCGTGCGGATAATGCGCAATGTTTGCGTGGGTTGGCGACCGATTTGGCCGATACAATTCTGGGCAATGTGAATACGGACGATGCCGTGATTATCACGTCCGACAGTCTGGTTGAATATTTCACAAAAAATATTGATATTTGTCGCGATTATTTGCTGGCGCGGGTCAGCCCGGACGAAGATATCAGTGTCGCCGACATTGACCTGGTGATGGATATTCGCTGGGACTATATCGTCGAAGAAGTGGCGGCGGCACTGTCGGTGGCCAGTAATCAGCGTACGCTGTTTGTGTGTGAAAACAACCGATCGTACGAAATGGGCATAGAAGTTGGCCTGTGGGTGGCAACGGTTGTTGCGGCGGCATTTTCGTGGGGGTCGGGCGGTGTCGCGATTCAGGGGGCCAAAACCGCCGTCGTCCAGGCGGGCAAAAACTTTGTAAAAATCGGTGTCCGCAAGGGGGCCAAGAAAGCCGCCGTTGATGCCACCGCCAAACGATTGGGAATCGATATCGCGGCTAAGGCAGCCGCAGAATCTGCCGCACGCAGTGCCGCCGCGACCGCCACCGCCCAGGCAACCGCGGCCAAGGCCGCCGCCGATGCCGCGGGTCGCACAATGGCGCGCGATGCAACGATTACGGCCGTTAAACGTTCCATGCACAATAATGGTGTGCGCCGGGTCCAGGATGCCGCCCTGCGGGCGGAATTACAGGCCCGATTGGCCGCCACGCCCGGGGATGCGGCATTGCGCAATGCACTGAATCTGGTGGATGATAAAATTTCCAAGGTTGCGGCCAAGAAAACCGCCGAACGCACCGCGGCCACCGCGGCGGCAGATTTAAGTGCGGCCGAAGCGGCACTGTTGGCGGAAACATCCGCGGCCAGCAATGCGTTGACGCGGGCGTTGACGACATTCGCACTCAGCACGCCCATCGCCGCCGCCGGGGGCGTTGCCGCGGTGTACAGTTTCCTGACGTCGGAATTAAACCCAAAAATTATGAATTGTACCGACACCGACGCCGGCGAAGGATGCTATCTGTCCTGTACCAAGGACCCGTTGGGCAGTCCCACCGACGATTTAAATACCAAGGTGTTTCGACCCGTGTTCGGCCAAAACCTGTGCGTGGATGAAAACAGCAATTATGCCCTGCGGGTGATTAATCGCGATGGTTTGCCCGTTCCCGGCGATATATTCAAGGCGAACCAGACCCTGTGGGACCGGGCCAAGGCCATTATTGTCAAAGATGTTGCCGACCGGGGAAACTGTGACTGGAACGAAGATGATATCGACATGTATATCGGCGCGCCGCTGTATGATGCGGGGACGCTGATGCCGACCGGGAACGGGGCGACGTCGATTATCATTGATGCCATTCGTCTGGATGATTAAGTCTGATGAAATTTGTATTGGGGATTCTTCTTTTATCCGCTTTTTTGGGCCGCGCGAATGCGGTAACGGTTACGGACGGATTTAACCCCGGCGCAGATTTCCACAGCGCGGATGAAATTTTAACCGCATCCCAAAATCATACCGGATGTGCCAGTGGCGTCTTTGCGCGCGCATTGGCGGGGGGCGCCGGGGATGTGGACGGCGGCGCCCCCGAACACGTTATCCAGGGCTGGATTTACGGTGTCTTTCAAAATCCGGCCGTCATCGCCGATGTATTAAAATGTCCCGAAATTGCAAATGTGGCCGACGACGAAACCATACGGTTTCAACCGGTTGAATATACATTTCCGTCCGGGCGCCACATTTCGGTTAATTATGCAACCCAGCCCAAAATTTTGAAACAACGGATGAAAATCGCGGCCAAGCGCACCGTTGCGGCTTCCGACCCCAGTCCCCGCATCGGCGCGTCGGATGATGATGGCGTTTGGGCCAACACGGATCCGGCATGGTACGCCATTTTGGTAACCCAGGCGGGCGCATTGTCCGAATTTGTTGGGGCGGGGCGGGCCAACACAATTTCTTTGCGTTATATCGAAGATAATATCGATGACATTTATCCCCGGGGCTATACCTGTACCAGCAAAAGCGCATTGGCCAACAACCAGGATATGATTAATCTGGCCGCGCACGAAACCGTGAACATGGATGGGGATGATAATGATTACTATGTCGCGGGCGATGTGAATTTGCAATGGATTACCTGGGGCGAAGTCGCCCTGGACGTGGCCATCACGGTCGCGACAATGGGGGGCGGTGCGGCGGTCTTGGGCGCGGCCAAGGGGGCGCGGGCCACCCGTGCGGCCAAAAATTTAATGAATACGGTCCGTGGTCTGCAAAAAATCGACACGGTCCAAGATTATATGCGCACAACGCGCAATCTGGGCCGCGCCACCGACGAATTGGCCAAGCTGGACCGGGTGCGGGATGCCGCCGCGTATGCAACCAAATCGGACGAAGTCCGCCGTCTGGGGCAACGGGTGCGCGAATTGGAACAAATCGATGATGTGCGCAATTATAAAAATGCGGCCGACGGTTTGGACGCGGTGATGAAATATCGGCGGACATTGAATTCTTTGCGCGTGCCCCAACGCGGCAACATTATTGCACGCGCGTGGCGGACGGGGCGCGCACTGAACACCGGCAACAAAACAATCGGACGCGCCGCGCGCATGGGCCGCACCAGTATGCAATCGGGCCGCGTTCGTGACTGGCTGTTCCAATCAACGTTGAAACACGTCGGTACACTGGCCAAGGTCGAAGCTGCGGGCGGCATGCTGTACGGGGCGTTTAAAATTGTCGGCGATATGTACGACTGGACCGAAACCAGCACCGGCGATTTCACCAGTGGAATTGAATTCAAACCGTTGGGACTGTTGTCGGCGGACAACCTGGACAGCCAGGAAAATGTGATTAATCATGGCATGTGGCTGATGTGGGTGGGTGACGCCACCAATGCCGCCGACGATGACGCCGCGTTTTTACAGGCGATGGATTTCGCAGAAAAGTTTTACCAGGATTTATCCCAGATGCAGACGGAAAAAAATGATGCCGCGTGCAATGTGGATATCTTTGTCGTGCGGCCCGTTATCCGTAATCCGGGGGATGATGATGCGGCGCTGTATTATCTGATTATGAATGACGAACCATGGACGACCGCGCAATGAAGTTATGGCCCGCATTCTTTGTTTTGATACCGTGTGCGGTTTATGGAACCGCGTTCCCGTCGGGCGCGCCGACTGTGATGTCCAAATACGGCCAGATACAGAACGTCCAAAACTATTCATCCAACCCGTTTTGGTCACCGGATGCGCCATATAATCAGCGTATGCCGACACCCGTTTATGTCCAGGGGGCAGAACTGACCGCCGGCGAATGTATGTCGGTTGTTAATTCATTAATCGCGGCGCAATGCGCATCACGGAATAACTGTCTGGATTCACGTATATCCGATATTCGTCCCGCAATTATGTTACAGCTGTCACGTATGCCTGGGCATAATTACGCATCGTCATGTGGGGGATATATCGATAATGCCTTTGACGAATATGTTGCCCAATATCGGGTAACAACACCGTCATATGGCGCGGCATTCCCGACGGGCACGGTTGCCAATCCCAGCGTGAATCTACCGACGTATAAAATGGAAAATCCGTATCAGCCGCGTTTACCCGGCGCGCCGTGGGACCCATGGGGCCAGGAAATGAAGGACCGCGTTGTAGAAATGAAAACGTTGCAGGCGCAAAACGGCGGCACATCGGACAACAAACTGGCGGCGGCGGCGTTTCCAACAACGATTGCGGATGTATCATTTACCGAACGGATGGAAAACAAAGCGGCCGGGTATGAACCGTATGCCAATGCGTCTGCGTATCAGCAGTTGAACATCGAATCCGATGAAAAATATTGGGCACGGGAAATTCAGCGTCTGGAACGCATCAGCCAATCTGACCGCGCGCGCATGACGGATGCCCAGTATTGTGATAAATATCCGTTGGATGAAAAATATTGCCCCCAGACACCCGGACTGGAAGAAAAAATCATCGCCATCGGAAATGCCATCACGGCGGCTGGCGCGCCCACAACATCCACGACCGGTGCTGCGCCAACGCGGCCCGCATCAAAACTGGATACCAAACCGACACAAACGGTGACATCCGCCATTCAATCGACCGGCACCGCAACGATTGTCGCCAACAATCGTGTTCATGGTGGCCCGTGCACGCCGCCCGCCCGCAGTAATTGGTGGCAAAACAAAATTCTGACATCGGGCAAGTATGAAAAAATCGATCCCGCATTTGAAAAGGCAATGATTACCATTTTCCGCAAAGAAGGGGACTGTGGCAACGACCCCGACGACCGCGGCGGATACACGTGTTACGGGATATCGTCTGTGGCGAACCCCGATGTGGATATGAAAACGCTGACCCGCGCCGGCGCCGAAGATATTGCATACACCCGGTATTATACCAATGCCGGCATTCATAAGTTGCCCGATTCCATTCGCGGTGACGTGTTACAGGCCGGTTGGGGGTCGGGGGTCAAAACGGGCATCAATAAATTCCGCGGCATGTTCAATCTGGACCGCAACGGCCAGGTGGACGCGGATTTAATCGCGGCGGCGGAAAATTACAACGGGGATTTGCACAACGATTTTCTGGATGTTCTGCAAGATTTTTATGTCCAGGTATCCAAACGCGATAATAATAAAAAGTTCTTAAAGGGGTGGATGAACGCCGTTCAGCTGTTCCGTGAAAACGGGTGCCACGTTGAACCGGCCCAGGCGTTGTACCGATAACGCGGGGTGGCATTGACACTTGCGCACGGGGTGAAAATTTGATATACTTTTCCCAGATGCAAATATCCAGAAGAAGTCTTTTGAAAGTTACGGGATTGGGGGTACTGGTTATCGGTTTACTGCCCCGCGTTGCCGTGGCGGCACGAAATTCATTGAAATCTATGCGCACGGGTTTGCAACCCGGGAATAAAACGCGTTTGGTTATTGAAACGGCGAACCGGCCGTCGTACACATTATCATATCCGGAAAACAAATTGATAGTAAGCATCGCCAACACCGCAGCCAACGCGTCGGTAAAACCGACATTGGCGGGTGGGGGATTGATTAAATCCATTACCCAGGCCCAGGTTGGCGACCGTCTGCAAATCACCGCGCATTTGACACGGTCCATCAATAATATCCCAAAGGGACAGATTATGATTCTGGAACCCAATGGCGATACCGATTACCGGTTGGTGCTGGATTTTGCGGCGGGCGCGCCCATCACGGTGTCCAGTGGTCATTCCACATCGGAAACATCGGCCCCGGCCCAGAAACGTATTATTGTCATCGACGCCGGCCACGGGGGCAAGGATCCGGGCTGCATAGGCAAGGGCGGGACCAAGGAAAAAACGGTCGTTTTGTCTGTGGCCAAGAAGTTAAAGGCCAAACTGGACGCCGCCGGGTTCAAGACTTATTTAACGCGCAGCACGGACGTTTATTTGAAATTGGCTGAACGCGCCCAGATTGCCGAACGGCGCAAGGCTGATTTGTTCCTGTCGCTGCATGCGAACGCGAACCCCAGCCGCGCGATGAAGGGATTTTCGATTTACACCCTGTCGGAAAAGGCATCGGACGAAGAAGCCCGCAAACTGGCCGAGGCTGAAAATGCCGCCGACAAAATCGACGTCGCCGGATTTACCAATTTTGAAAAGGAAATTCGTGTGGCCCTGTCTGCGTTACAACAACATGCGGTTGCCGAAATGTCCGAAGAATATGCGACCGGTTGCACGAAATCTTTGCGTAATGCCAACATTACACAGCAACCCGGCCCCGGCGTGCGCCATGCACCGTTTGCGGTATTGCGTTCAACTGTGCCGGGGGCATTGCTGGAATTGGGGCATTTGTCGAACGCCGCCGAAGAAAAATTACTGGCAACCGACGCCCATCAAAACAAATTGGTTGCGGCCATTGTTAAATCTGTCCGCGCATACAATTTTGATGTTTGATGATAATTACCACCCCGACTGTGTAAGATTTATGGTCTGATTCCGCTGTAATCCGCATTATGGTACAATCGCCATTCCGCATCCCGTCGGGCATCTAAGACGCCCCGGTTTCTGAACGCTTTCCATGCACTTTCAAGTGTGGGATAGGTTATGCTGTTATACTTCGGATTATTTAAGTATTTGCGAATGGTGGATTGATACAATCCGCGATGGGCGTTTGACGGGGCTGCGGAACCGGGGCCAATATTAAACACCAACGTAACCAACGCATCATATTCATGTTGCTGCATTAATACCAAAACATCATAATCAATCTGTTTTACAATCGTGTCATATGTGGCTGTTAAATCTTGCTGTAATAATTGGGTTGCCTGGGGTTCGTTTAAACCATTGCGAAAATTTTCACCACGTTTAATCAAATGCCCGTACCCAATTGTGGCCCCCGCGGGCAACGGGGTATTTTCGGCGACCGGCCGGCCGGTCGCATCATCATATATAACATGTTTGCCATTGACGATGACGCGTCCTTCTAATTTTTTTAAAAATTCGATTCCTTTTGCACTCATTTTCATGGTCGTATCCTGATTGATAAATAAAAAAAATCCCGCGGGGCGGGATAATAAAAAAACGAACAGGATGTTCTGTTCGCGACCGTTATTATATCATAATTTTGTACATAACGCAAGGAAATGACACCAAAATCCCCCATAAAACCGGGACAAATCTTTTTATTGACATCAATATTTCGGGTATTTATTCTGTTACCCAAAAGGATAATATAATGGATATAAAAAAATTCAAAGTTATTGCCTATGTCTTGTACAGACGGATGCAGGGCTATAAATTATTAAGAAATGCCCCGGGTACCCCGTGGACATCGGTTAAAATGATGAAATATAGACACTGGTTGGCATACGACCAAATGGATATTTATAACGACTATTGGGTTTTGTCTGCTGATTTTTCTGCCCCAAAAAAACAAGAAAAAAAAGAATGGTTGTTTTGTACTCGTTATGCTTTCTATGACGAAGCAACGTCAAAAATTAATTATCATAAAGACATGAGATATTATAGAATGAAGCCAGAACCTGTCAAAGTAGCCTTTAAAAATCTTATAGATTCTGATGTTTTGATGGCGCGCAATTTGGATTATATTAAAAAAGTTGTGCAAAGGAAAATAACGGATAAGCTTGTGTTTTTCTTATTCTTCCCGCTTGGCACTGAACGGGTTGTAACAGATATAACATATGGCGATATTGCACACAAAAAATTCCGTGAAAAATATTATGAAGATGCAGAAGCCAGACGCAAGAATTATCCGTTCTTTTTAAAAACGCTGTATCGTAATTTAAGCCGTTAAGAACGAAAATAAAACCACCCATTCGGGTGGTTTTAAGATTTTAATTCCTGGCGGAGACGAATTCCTGTCCTCGACAAACAATAACAAAAATCACAAAAAACTCTGATTAACCACATCCGTTTTTTGGATTTTTGTAATATTGTTCGTTCTCGTATTCGTGCACGCCCGATGATATCGGTCATGCACGTATCCCTTCGTCCCGCCATACGGCGGGTGAATTTCTGGCGGAGACGAAGGGATTCCCTGGGCGCGGGGCGCCGGCGGGGCATTCGTGACGGCTCGACTGCATTTTATTTGTCTCGCCTACTCATTGTCGAACCCTTGGGTTCTCATGACACCATGGCCGCCAAAAATTAACCCGCCACAGGGCGGGTGAATTTCTGGCGGAGACGAAGGGATTCGAACCCTTGATACCGTTGCCGGTATACACGATTTCGAGTCGCGCGCATTCGACCACTCTGCCACGTCTCCGATGGTGCGCATTATACAGGTTTCAATTCTTTTTGCAAGGGTTTATATTGACTTTGTGCCCGGCCGCGGTAAAATTATTCATTATGAAGACATTCAATGAACAAGTTTATGACATCGTCGCCCGCATTCCCGCCGGGCGGGTCGCCACATTCGGCCAAATTGCACGCATGATTGGGCGGCCGCGCATGGCGCGCTTTGTCGGGTACGCATCCAATAACAAGGCGTCGTGGCATTTGCCATGGCATCGTGTCGTGTTCAAGGATGGGTCGCTGTGCGGTGCCGGATTTTTCGAACAGCAATTAAAAGCCCTGCGGGAAGAGGGGGTAAAATTCACCGCCGATAAAAAAGTCATCATGGAAAAATATCAATGGGACCCGGAACGCGACGCCACGCCAATGGACATCCGGGATTTTCCGCTGGTCTTTTAAATCAGTGATTTTTTCATCAGGGCCGCGGCGGCCTTTTTCATCAATGTGGACATGGGATACCCGTCCAGCATGGCGGCATCCACAAACGTGCCATCGATGGGCACATCGTCCATTTCAATCAAACGCACATTTAAAAACAGTTTAAAGTGGGTAAAGGTATGCGTTACGGTCACGCCCGTATCAATTGCCGGGGTGTGGAACACCGGTGCACCGTCATCGGTCCAGGGCAATTCGTACAATCCCGCCAGCAAACCGCGCCCGGTTCTGCGGCGGATAAAAAATTGGCCCCGGGAATTCTTTATCAAATATGCCGCGCCATGGCGTTCGGGGCGGGCCAATTTGGTTATGACGGGTATTTGGGCAACGCGGTCGGTTTTATGGGCGACGCAATACGCCGCAATCGGGCATTGGTCACATTGTGGCGTGCGCGGTGTGCAGACGGTCGCGCCAAAATCCATTATGGCGGACGCATAGTCTGCGGGGTGGTGGGGGCTGGTCAATTCTGTGGCATGGGTGCGGATTTGGTTGCGGATGGAATCGACCGGTGCGTCCAATCCAAACAGCCGACATATCACGCGCACAACGTTGCCATCCACGACCGTTTCAGCCCGATTAAACCCCAGGGATAAAATACTGGCCGCGGTATATGGGCCAATTCCCGGCATTTTCAACCACGCATCGCGGTCATCGGGAAAGACGCCACCGAATTCATTGGCCAAAATTGTTGCGGTTTTATGTAACGACCGCGCGCGCGAATAATATCCCAATCCCTGCCACAGGTGATAAACATCGGCGATGTCCGCGGCGGCCAGGCTGGCGACATCGGGGAACCGCGCGATAAATCGATGAAAATACGGCCCGACGGTCGCCACGGTTGTTTGCTGTAACATGATTTCCGACACCAGCACGTGATACGGGTTCGGGTGCGCGCCGCCGCGATGCCGCCAGGCCAGGTCGCGCCCATATTGCGCGAACCATTTCAATAATAAATCTGTGACGGGTGATGGGTGCATACGTGAATGATGAAAAAAGCGCACCCAAATGTCAAATAATTTTGGGCCCAGGTGTGAGACCCTGGGCCCGGGGCGTCGAAGCTCTTTTAACGAAAGTGTGTTATCTTTTTTTTGGTGTTTTTTGATGGCTTCTCCTGTGGTTTGGATTTAATTTTGGCCAACAGCATGTCAGCCGGCAGTTTGGCGAACGTCAAGAACCATGTCATGACATTCCATCCGGACTTGGTATTTTTCACGCGTTCCTGGACCCCGGCGGTGGTTTTCGGCGACGACACCAGAACGTCTTCGCCCGGTGTCCAGTCGGCGGGGGCGGAATACCCGAACGCGTCCGACATTTGCAGGCCGATTAAGATACGCTTTAATTCCGCAAAGTTCCGCCCCAGCGCCGCCGGGTAATACAAGATGGTGCGGATAATCCCATTTGGGTCGATGACAAAGACCGCGCGAACCGCCATCGTGTCCGATGCCGCCGCGTGCAGCATTCCGTATTTGCGCGCCACATCCATTTTCATATCGGCAATCACCGGGAATGTGATTTCCATGTTTTTCCAGTCACGGAACTGCACACCGGTTTGGATATCGCGCAACCACGCCAGATGCGACGTAATGGTTCCGATGGATAATCCGATGATTTCTGTGTTTAATTCGCGAAATTCCGGCACCATTGCCTGGAACGTCATGAATTCGGTGGTGCATACCGGGGTAAAATCAGACGGATGGGAAAACAAAATCACCCATTTGCCGCGATAATCGGCGGGGAAATTCACCGACCCGTTTGTTGTTTCGGCAACAAATTCCGGCGCCCGGTCCCCAATCAGTGGCATGGTTGGGGCGGATTCTTCGGCCCCGCACATGTCGAAGATGTCGTTCATGATACTCTCTCCTTTGGTTCAGTCCCCCAGGGTATCATGCGCCGCGGCGCCGCGTTACAGGATTGACTTCCCATGCGGAAAACGGGGCCGATAAACTTTATTCTTGATAAAATGGCCGAAGACTATAATAATATACGGACACAGGCTTGATAAAAGGAAGAATACAAAAAGGGGAATGCAGATGAAACGTTCAGATATTGTTCGGTCGATACAGGTCCAGTTTAAGCACATGCGCGCATCTGATGCCGCGGCAATGGTGGACACTGTGGTTGAACATCTGATTGAATCCGTCGCCAACGGCGACCGTATCGAAATTCGGGGATTCGGAACGTTCCAGCCGCGTATCCGCGCGTCCAAAATTGGGTACAACCCATGCACGGGCCAACCGATGCACCTGGATGCGGGCACCACCATTTTGTTCAAGCCCAGTCGTGAATTAACAAAAAAAATGAACGGATAAAAGACATGTTGTTTGGTAAAAAATCTGGAATCAAAAACCGTAACCGTGACAGATACGACCGCGTGCGTCGTCTGATGTGGATTAAATGTGAATCCTGTGGGCGCCTGGTTTATTACAAAGATTACAAAGACAATCACTATATTTGCCCGCGTTGCAACCGCGCCTTTATCATGACACCGAAACAGCGGTTCGACCTGTTGTTCGACAACAACACGTGGGAACGCATCACATTGCCGACGGTGACCGACGACCCGTTGAACTTTGTTGACCGCGTCGCGTACAAAGACCGTTTGGCCGATGCGCGCAACGATACCGGTTACAGCGATGCCATCACCACCGCCGACGGCACCATTGGCGGTATTGCAACAACGGTTTGCGTATTGAACGGGGATTTTATGATGGGGTCCATGGGGCGCGCGGCGGGCGACTGCATCGTGGCCAGCATGGAACACGCCATCGAAAAGCGCCAGCCGTTTATCATGGTCACCGCCAGTGGTGGCGCCCGTATGCAGGAAAATATCTTGTCCCTGATGCAGATGGCACGCACAACCGTTGCGGTGAATAAATTGCATGCCAACGGTATCCCGTATATCGTTTTGCTGACCGACCCGACTTTTGGTGGGGTGACGGCTTCTTTGGGGATGTTGGGTGATATCCATATCGCCGAAGCCGGTGCCCGCATTGGTTTTGCCGGCCGCCGCGTCATCGAACAAAACATTCGCGAAAAATTGCCGTCCAATTTCCAAACCGCAGATTACCTGTATGAACACGGGATGGTTGACATGGTTGTTCCCCGCGCGGAATTAAAGGGGAAATTGGAAAAAATCTTGGCCGTATTGACCAAGCAAACACGCGAACCGAAAACAATTTCCGTGACCACGCCCGAATTTGACGCGTCCAAGAAAATCCGCGGCATGGGCGAAACCGAAGCATATGACAAAGTATTACTGGCACGTCATGAAAACCGCCCGCATTTCTTGGATTATGTAAATGGCATTGTCGAAGATTGGACATATCTGGCGGGCGACCGCACATTTGCCGAAGACCCCGCCATGGGCAGTGGGATTGGTTTTTGGCGCGGCATTCCGGCCGTCATCATCGGCCAGGAACAGGGCCGCACCATTGAAACCCGTCAAAAGCATCGCTTTGGCATGGCCAACCCCGACGGTTACCGCAAGGCCCAGCGTATGATGCGTCTGGCGGAAAAGTTTGGGCTGCCGATTATTTCGCTGTTTGATACGGCGGGCGCCTTTGCCGGCCGCGAAGGCGAAGAACGTGGCCAGTCCCAGGCCGTCGCCGAATCCATTTCGGTTGGTCTGTCGGTCAAAACACCGTACATCGCCGTCAACGTGGGCCAGGGTGGTTCCGGCGGGGCGATTGCCATTGGTACGGGCGACCGCGTTTTGATGCTGGAAAATGCGATTTATTCAGTGATTGCGCCGGAATCTTGTGCCAGTATTTTGTGGAAAGATAACAAGTTCAAGGCGACCGCCGCCCAGGCAATGAAACTGACGGCGCGCGACATGGCGTCTTTGAACGTTATTGATAAAATTATCGAAGAACCGGCGGGCGGCGCCCACACCGATTGGCAGACGACAATGCAGTTGTTGTCGGTGGCGGTTGCGGACCAGATTCAGGAACTGGCCGAAATCCCGCGCGAAGAATTGCCGGCACGCCGTGCGGATAAATTCATCGCCATGACACGTGACGTTGAAATTTACCAACCGGAACACAAAACCGAACAGTAAGAAAAATCCCGCCAACCGGCGGGATTTTTTAATCATTAAAACAGATTAATCTTTTTCACGACCCATCTGCATTTGCATCACATTGGGGCCGGATTCGCGGGGCAATTCGGGCATTTGGACCATAAACTTTGACCGACGCACCACCGCCATAACATCCGGGAATTCGGTATCCAGTTGTTTGATGTTTAATGTAAATTCATCTGAATTCTGGGCCACCTGTTGATTTATGTATTTTAATGCGGCGTTATGCAGATAATTGTTCAGGCGTGTAATGTCGCCCCGAATTTTTGGCGTGACCCGGTTGGGATGAAAATTGTATGCCGGATATCCGGCGGCAATCGCCGCCCGCACCGCATCAGATAATTCCGGCGTGTCCGGAACCGGCGTCAAAATTTCAGAATCCACGTATGGATTAAAATAATACAAGATGTTTTTCTTGATATACGAATGCGCCATCATTTTGGCCACCGCATCAGCATTTTGCCCAACGAAATCGCGCCGTTTTATATCCGCAAAACGTATTTGGGTGGTGTCGTTGCCCCATGTTATTTCTTTGAACCAATCCGTCATGGCGGCGGCGTTAACAATATTTAATCTTTTGTATTCTGTCATACTGGTATTTTATCATATTTCTGATATTTGTCCAAGGGATTTATGCCACGGGCGGGGCGGATAAAAAAGCTTGCCATATCGGGAAAATAATGTATCATATGGTTCGTGATATAAAATTTGGCGTTTTATAATCGCCATAAAATAAAATTCCCCTGCGATTGGATTTGTTCTTTAAATTTGTTACAAAACAACCATGAAACGGGGCTGTCCGCGGCGTCACGGATTCACTACGAATAAAGCGATGGCTTTATTAGCAATGGATTCTGTGACGGCGCGATATATTGAACCATAGAACCAAAGGAATAGATTATATGGTAAAAGTACGTGAAAAAAAGGCGCCGGCGCCGCAGAAGTCGGCCGCGCCCAAAACACCGGCGAAAATATCCGGTATGAACAAACATGAAAATGACAAAAACGATGACAAGATTTACTTCTTGGCGTTGGGTGGGTTGGAACACGTCGGCCAGAACATGTACGTGTACAAGTACAAGGGCAAATATCTGGTCGTGGATTGCGGTATGGGATTTCTGGAAGAAGAAATCGGCGCGGGTGACGTTCAATACTGTGACACCGCATGGCTGGAAAAGCGCAAGAAAGACGTCGTCGGCTTTGTTATTACACACGGCCACGAAGACCACATCGGTGCGTTGAAATTCATCTGGCCCAAATTCAGAAAGCCGATTTATTGCACCCGTTTCCCGGGCGAAATCATCCGCCGCACGTTTGCGGGCTGTGAAATCGATTTCAATCCGAAAAAAGACTTGGTCATCTTTGACCACAACGGTGCGGAATTTTCGTTGCCGCCGTTTGACATCGAAACATTCCACGTCACCCATTCCGTACCCGAAGCCCAAATGATTATCATCAAAACACCGGCTGGGAAAATTCTGCATACGGGTGACTGGACATTCAACGACGACAACCCGTTGGAAGCGCCGACCGATTTCGCCCGTCTGCGTGAAATTGGGTCCGACCCGAAATTGTTGGCGGTGATGTCCGATTCCACATCGGTTTCCCGTCAATCCAAACAGACCACCGAAACCCAGGTCCGCGATTCCCTGACTGAAATTATGAAGAACGCCCCTGGCCGCGTTATCGTAACCGGTTATTCGCGCAGTATTGCACGTCTGAAAATGTTTGCCGCCGCCGCCCGCGCATCGGGCCGCGTTGCCGCAATCAAAGAACGCAGTAACCCGAACCCGGTGCCGTATGTGGGGCTGCCGGAATTCCGCGAAATGGGGATTGAATTCGGTTATCTGGACAAAGACGAAGTGTATCTGCACAGCGAAATCAAAGATTTGCCGGCGGAAAAACAGGCTATCTTTTTGACCGGGTCCCAGGGGGAACAGTACGCGATGCTGACCCGTTTGTGCCGCGGTCATGTAAAGGAAATGAAACTGCAACCGACCGATACGGTGATTTTCAGTGCGATTATCATCCCCGGCCGCGAACAGGATGTGTCGTTCCTGTATAACAAATTGGCGCGCATGGGTATCCGCACACACACCATCTTTGACACGGACCATCTGCACGCCAGTGGGCACGCCGGACGTCCGGAATTCGAACGCTTTTACGACATGGTCCACGCCCAGGTGGCCGTCCCGATGCACGGTGATTACATCAACGAAATGTTGAACGGTAAAATGGCGATGGAACGCGGTGGGTCGAAATTCATGATGGTTGTGCACAACGGTGAAATGATTGCATTGGCCGATGGGGCCGAACCGTACGTCACCGAAACCGTTCCGACCGGCTTTGTCGTTATGGAAGGGGAAACCGAACGCAGTGCCAACGACCAGGTTTACAAAAACCGTCGTAAAATTGCGACAAACGGCGCGGTGTTTGTGACACTGCCCGTGGACAAGCGTGGATTCCTGAAAGGTGTTCCAGAAGTGTCCAGTGCCGGTATTTTCGAAACCGACGACACCGGGTTCATGAAACGCCAGATTCAAATTGAAATCACGCGCGCGATTGACAGCCTGACCAAGGCGGAACGCAAAGACCGCGACAACTTAGTCCGCGCCGTACAGGTCGCATCCAACAAAGTGGTGCGCGCCGCGCTGGGGGCGGACAAGAAACCGCAATACAGCGTTCATTTCATCTTGAAATAAAAAAAAGCCCCGCGAATGCGGGGATTTTTTTAACTGCAATAATAAGAATCGCCGGTGTGCGTTCCGTTGCCGGTGCCATCTGTGAATTCAGTACCCGCGGGAATATAACATTGTGCGGCAGATGTGGAACCGGCCGACGATGTTGTGGCAACGGCGCTGCTGCCGGTGGACGGGCAGGGCCCACATCTGGTGGGCGCAACCTGATAATATCCCTTGTTACAGGCAAACGATGTTTCCGTGCATGTGGCATAGGATGGGCATTTTGTACAGCTGCCATTGTATTTGAAATATCCGCCATGGCAATTGCTGCACGATGTATTTGTATGATATTGCTGTTCATATGTGCCACCCATGGAACCGGTGGGGCAACTGGGGCATCCGTTTGATGTGTAATACGTATCCCGGTCGCATGCGCATGATACAAAACTGCACGCACTCAGGATAAGCGGGTTTGTCGGGGTTCCACTGCTGCCGGATATGGAATTATATCTGATTTTAATATACCCGTATTTGCCACTGCACGATTGCCAGTTACCGCTGACGCCGCCACTGCATTGATAATACTTGCCGTCATGTGCCCCGGGGAATACACCGCTGATGCTGGTGCCGCCGGTGATAAGTTCCGCAGCGTTTGCATTAAAGCCCAACATCAGTGCCGTAATTAAACCGACGTTTAAATTAGGCATATAATCATATAAAGAAAGGGGCAGAAAATGGGATTTTTAAAATTTGAAATCACAACCAGGAAAAACGTCCCATTGGATTCGGCATACAAAATCAATCCCAACGCCACGGATTATACCGCATTGCGCCAATTTATGCAAGGGGTATTTTCAGTGCTGAATCAAAGTCTTGGCGGTGGCGATGGATTCGGGCGTGATTTCAGCGCCACTGATGATACGTGCAATTTCATTGACGCGCATGTCGTCGGTGATTTCCGTAACACTGGTGGTGGTGACGTCGGCGTCGGCACGCTTTTGTATCTTAAAGTGTTTGTCGGCAAATCCCGCAACCTGGGCCGAATGGGTGATAACCAATGCCTGGCCGCCACGGGCCAAACGGGCCAAACGCTGGCCGACGGCACTGGCGGTGGCGCCACTGATACCGGTGTCCACTTCGTCAAAGACAAATGTGTGATTGCATGTCCCGTTGGTCAAAACAACCCGCAGTGCCAACATTAAACGCGCCAATTCACCGCCGGACGCACTTTTGTGCAGTGGGGCGAACGGTGTGCCGGGATTGGTTTTAATCATAAACAGAACGTCGTCCGCGCCGCCCGATGACGGGGATGCCGGTTGCATTTCCACCATAAAATCCGCCTGGCCCAGTTTCAGGTCCGGCAATTCATCCAAAATCCGTGTGCGCAAATCGGCCGCCGCGTTGGTGCGCGCCGCGGTTAATTCGGTCGCGGCCGCGTCAAATGCCGCGCGGCGACGCACAACATCCGTCTTTAATTTCTGTAATTCGGCGTCGGAATTGTCAATCGCATTTAACTGCGCCGCCATTTGTTCCAAACGGGCGGGCAATTCATCGGCCGAAACGCGATGCTTTCGCGCGGCGGCGCGGATGGCGAACAACCGTTCTTCGATGGCGTCCAAATTATCCGTGTCGGTGTCGTCCGGCACCAGTGCGGTCGAAATTTCCGCAACCGTCTGCGCCGCATCATACAGGGCGTCAATCTGTTCCTGGTACGGGTTGGGGTCGGTTTTAATACGTTGTAAAATATGGGCCACGGCGCAAATCTGACCGTCCAATGACACGCCGCGCGGGGCCAGGGCATCTGTGGCTTCTTGTAAAATGGCGGCGTTCTTTTCCGCGTTCATCATTGCGGCACGACGCGTGGCCAAATCTTCTTCTTCGCCGATTTGCGGGTTCAGTGCCGACAATTCCGACACATTATGCGCCAGAAAATCACGTTCCGCCGCCGCGCGTTCCAACATGTCGTTCAATTCACGCAAACGGGCATCGGCCGCATGGTACGCCGTATATGTATCACGCACCCGGCCCAAGATGTCACCATACCCCGCGACATGATTCATCGCAAATTCATCCAGCGTATGGCGGTGTGTTGTCGCATCCAGCAACGCGTGATTTTCAAATTGGCCGTGAATTTCCACCAGCATATCGCCAATCTGTTTCAATGTCTTGACCGATACGGGGCAATCGTTAATCCACGCGCGGCTTTTCCCGTCGGCGCCCAGCGTGCGGCGCAAAATCAACATATCATCGGCATCAATGCCGTTTTCATCCAAAATCGCACGCAGTGCATCATTGCAATCGTCAAATTCGGCAATAACGGACGCCCCGTCGCATCCATGACGGACCAGCCCCGCATCCGACCGCGCCCCCAGCGCCAACGACAACGCATCCATCAGGATACTTTTGCCCGCGCCGGTTTCGCCGGTTAAAATATTCAGCCCCCCGCCGAATTCCAGATTCAGCTTTTCAATTAAAACAATATTGGAAATAATCAGCCTGTTTAACATGTGGGAATTATAGCCAAATTTTCATCGCCATTTCAAGGCTTTTTACATGCTTTCCAACATCCAGTCATGCAGCCATAAAATAAACCCGCGCACCGAATATCCTGGATAAATTTCGCACAGCAACGATGTGTATTCACGCAATTGCTGTGCGTATTTTTCATGCCGCGCGGTGCGGTCGATGTCGGTCTTGTAATCCAACAGATACACCACGCGCGCCGCATCATCGACAACCATGCGGTCAACGCGGCGACTGATGAATTTACCGTGATAATGGCCGGCCAGGGGAACCTCTGTTTTGGCGGCGGGCGTGAAAAAACGCGCCAAATCACCGCCCGCGCGGATTTTGGCAATCAATTCCGCATCGCCCCGGTCGCCGCCCGCATCATCCAGCACGACCATCCGCAACATCGCGTGCATGCGCGCGCCGGCATCGGTCGCAAATTTCATACGCGTATTTTGTGCAATTAATTCAGACAGTGTCATTGGTTATCCTGATACAATCGTTTTCAAACGGGTGCATATCGCCCAGTTTTTCCCACAACTGGGTGTGCCAGGCGATTTCCGGCGGATTTTTATTTGTCGTAAATCCATAGATATACAGCCGGTCCCGCGCACGCGTCATCGCCACGTACAACAACCGGTAATATTCGGCAATTTTGATGTTCATTTGATGGTTTGCGGCGTCCGCCATTTTTTCACTGGCATTTTTCTGGGGCGCCCACAACCAAATCGGCAATCCCGCATCCGCGCCCCCCAGCATCTGGGGCGGCACGGGGAATATTTTTTCGGGTTTGTCGCGCGGCGTGCGGATGGTATCAATCAAGAATACGACGGGTGCTTCCAGCCCCTTGCTGCCATGGACGGTGACGATACGCACCCCCTGGGACGCGTCCATGTCACGCTTAATCTCGCTGCCGCCGGTGATGAACCATTTCAAGAAATGGCGCAGTGTTCCCGGCTGGGTCCGTTCATACGCCAAACAGATGGTCATGAATTCTTCCATGGGGTCGATGATTTGTTCGCCCAGTGCCGCAATCATTTTTTGCCGGCGATTCCCGGTCCCCAACACCCGATCCATAAAAGAATACGGCCCCATCACGCGCGACCATTCAATCATGGATTTTAATTCAACATAAATATCCGGATGTGCGTCAGAAACGACATCAAACACCGTTTTATTTTTCGAATTTTTAATCGTACACAAATTAAAAATTTCACGTTCATTCAAACGGAAAATCGGACTTTTTAACACACAGCACAAACTGTAATCATCCGCCTGGTTTAAACAAAACCGCACCAGGTTCAGCATGTCGCGCACCGCCGGAAATTCCGGCAAAACAATGCGGTCACTGCCGGCAACATCCAGACCACGTCCCTTTAATTCCCGCACCAATGGCGCGGCAAACGGATTGCGCCGCTGGACCAGGACCATAATATCCCCGGGGGCTAATCCCTGGTCGCGGACCAGTGTTTCTATCTGGTCGGCGATGGTTTTAATGTAATCGGCGCGCTGGGGCTTTTCAGATTCACGACATACCAATTTGTGCAACTGGACCAGGCCCGGCACATCCGCGCGAAAACATTTGTGGTCGTTATTAATAAATCCGGTCTGGGCCACGATATCGGCATTATTAAAGAAAGCATCCACCGCCCCCAAAACGGGCGCGGTTGAACGGAAACTTTGGGCCAGGGGAACTTCACGTATAGTGCGGGCGTTGTTTTGAATTTGGGCGGCGATTTGCGCGCGACTGGCCGCAAATGCGGCGGGATCGGCACCCTGGAACCCGTAAATGGATTGCTTGGTATCGCCCACGACAAACAACGAACGCATTGCCGACGCCGTCACCCCATCGGTAAAGAAATCCCCGGCCAGCATTCGCAAAATATCCCATTGCTGGGGGCTGGTATCTTGGGCTTCGTCCACCAAAATATGACTGAGCGATAAATCCAATTGCGACAATACCCATCCCATTGTATCGGGACTGGAAAACAATTTGCGGGTATATAAAATCAAATCGTCAAAATCCAATACGTTTCGTTCGGATTTCAACCGGCGATATGTGTCCGCAAATGCCGCCGACAAATCGAACAGGGCAACCGTGTCATCAAATGCGGCCCGGTTTAAATTATACTGATTTTGGGCATGGACGCGGTCCTGTTCCGCGACCAGATAATCTTTCTTGGCCACGTTGGCAATTTTGGTGTCTGTGGCCGTCAACCACGCAGTTTTGTATTTTTCAAAATCCACCGTCGTATCAATAAACTGTTTGGTTAAATTAATAACGTTTAACAGGTACGCCGCCGGCTTTTTCGACGAATTTGCATCAATTTGGGCATTTTCGATGATGTTTTCCAGCATTTCGCGACTGGGCGGGGGTGGTGGCGTTAAATCACATTGTAAAAATTTTCGTGTTTTATCAATAAAGTATTCGCGATAGTTATCAATATTTTCAATCTGAAAGAAATTCTTGTACTGCGCCGTTAAAATACCCAACAAATCGTCCAGCGAATGTTCAGAAATACGTCCGACAATATGGGCAAACGCATCCCGGACACGAACCGACGACGGCGAATTAATCAGACGCCGAAACGCATCATCCAGCAAAATTTTCTGGGCAGCATCCTGGACCAGGGACCACGCGGGGCAGATTCCCGCTTCTAATGGAAAGCGATGCAGGATTTCTTCGCAGAATCCGTGTATCGTTTTAATTTTCAGCATGTCCGGTTGGTCAATATAACGGAAAAAGATTTCACGCGCACGCGCCACATCACCGGCATTTGCCGGCCGATTTTCAGAAATCCCATCCAGCAATTCGCCCAACGCATCATCATCGGCCATCGCCCATGTACGCAGCGCCGCCAAAATACGATTGCGCATTTCGCTGGCCCCGGCATTGGTGTATGTCAGACACAAAATCCCGGTATTGTGGTCATCATTTGCGCGAAACAAAATACGCAGCAAACGCTGGACCAGAACACTGGTTTTTCCGGTGCCGGCATTCGCCTGGACCCATACGTTTTCCGTTGGGTTGGCGGCCAAATCCTGTTGCGGTGAAAGACTGCGTTTTCGTGCCATTTATGCCCTTGCTTTATCTTTTAGATTCTAGTATAAATTCCAAAGAACTGCAACAACGTTATCAATTTACACCGTTTGCCGTTTTTCGAGGGGGAAATTTAAATGGAAGTCGATCATACACTGTTTGTCGCCAATCATGTTTTGATGATTATCAGCGGCGGTTTGGGTTTCTTGTTATTGGTTACATTGGGCGTGCTGTTTTTCGTGTCGCGCCGTTCGCAAAAGGTTATGCAATCCCTGTTGACGCTGATGACGCGCCCCGAACGGGCCAAGGTAAGTGACGCCACGCGCGTGTTACAGACCATTTTGGCCGACGAAATCGCCAAGATTCAGGCGAACTTTCAATCCATGTCGGACACGCTGGCCGCACAAATCGCATCCGCCCAGGAATTAAAACACGAATTATCCACGCATAATGAAAACTTGGTCAATTTGGCCGGCGACGCGACCAAGCGTTTGGCCCAAATGTCCCAGCGACTGGACAACACCGTCACGGGGCTGCAAAGCATTGTGGAATCGCCCGGATGGTCGGACGTCGAAAATTCCGCCGACAGATTTACGGCCAACATCAATGAATTATTGGGCAAAATTGACACCACAACCCAGGATGCAACCGAACGCACCAATCAAATCCAGGCCCAAATTGATTCCTGGAACGACGCCAGTGGCAAAATGTCACAACAGTTACAGGCGGACTTTGACCGCAATACCGCCCAAATGAAAACCATGACCGATGGCGCCAATGAAATGCAGGGCGCGCTGACCAATCTGGCCCAGACGACGACCGACGGATTTAACAATGTCAAAACGGCGGCGACCGATTACGCAACGCTGATGGAAACCAATGACAAATTGTTAAGCAGCCATTTGATTAAGATGGACACATATACCAAGCAGTCCAAGAAACAGCTGACGGCGCAAATGAACACATTGACCAGCACCGCCAACGTTGTCGGCGGACAGGTGCGTCTGGCAGAATCTTCGATGGAAAAACAAATTCGCAAGCTGACCGATGCGGTGGATGTTTTGATGACATCGGCGGCATCGACGGAATCGTCCGTGCGCGGCATTTCCACAGAACTGGCGACGCTGACCAACCGGTTCAACAGCGAAATCAAAGAATTCGCATCGGGTGTCGTCAACGAATTGAAAACCGTGTCCGGCGTTGCAAACGTCACACTGGAAAATACCAAGACCGCCGCCGGCGCGTTTTCGGAATCTGTGCGTGCGATGGCGACCGGGGTACGCGAAACATTGATGGAAATGAACACCGCCCACACCCAGCTGTCGGGCCAGTCGGCAAATCTGATTAAAATGTCGGCCGAAACCACAAACCAATTGCAACCGTTGTCGGAATTAATCGAACGGTATTACGCGGCGTTGCCGGATTTGTCGCGCGGTTCCGCAGAAATGAGCCAGAATTTGGAAAAAATCGTCACATCACTGCACGAAAAAATCGATTTGATGAAAACGACCGTTTCCGAATCCATGACCACGATTGCGGATTCGTCCGTCAAACTGGAAGATTTGGCCGGCCAATCGCGCCAGCAAATGATTGACCTGATGTCTGATTATGCCAAGGCCGTCAACACCATGCAGACACTGAACAAACAAATGATGGTGGCGCGTGCGACCGCCCCGATGGACGCGATTAAAGCTGCGCCGTCGGTTGCGACCATGGGCCGCATCAGCAGCCAGGATTTCATCCAGCAAAGCGAACGCCAAATCGAAAAGATGCACGAACAGTCGATGGATTTGACACGCGCCCTGGGGGCGGAAATCCCCGATGTCGTGTGGAAGAAATATCATGCCGGCGATTTGACCATCTTTTCCAAATGGTTGGCCAAAATGCTGGTTGCGGCGGACAAAAAACGCGTGCGTGATATGTTAAAATCCGACAGTGTTTTCCGGTCCCAGGCGACCCAGTTCGTGCGGTCGTTCGGCAAAATCTTGGCCGCGGCGGAACAGGCGGACAATTCCGAAACATTAATCCAAACGTTTATGAAAACAGACCTGGGGCAGATTTACACAATCCTGCGCGGGCAAATCCAGTAACAAAAAATCCCCCAAACGGGGGATTTTTTTATTGCCGTTACACATGCACCACGCCGTCGGCAAATTCAATTGTGGCGGGCCGCACTGCGTTTTCGGCGCGACTGATTATCTGGTTCGCGCTGTCACGCACAATCGCGTACCCGCGTGACAAAACACTTTTGTAACTTAATGAATTCAACATCTGGTCCATGTGCGCGACCGCCTGGGTCATGCGGGCCATGCGATTTTCCAAAATCATCGGGAATGTCGCGACGGCATCCAATTTCTGGTGCGCGGCCGCCATTTTTGCCCCCATGATGATGGACAGCGTGCGTGTGATATCGTCCAGACGCTGGGCCTGTTCCATGACCAATTGCTTTGGGCTTTTGATATTAATCGCATCCACACGTTGCTGGGCATTGACCAGACGCGTTGCAAAATGACCCGAAAAACGGTGCCACATGTTGTCCAAATCCTGAATCAGCGACAGCTTGGTCGGGACAACGGTTTCGGCGGCCCCGGTGGGTGTTGGCGCACGAAAATCCGCCGCATAGTCAATCAACATCCAGTCCGGTTCATGTCCGACACCAGATATCAGCGGGATTTCACTGGCCGCGGCCGCGCGGACAACAATTTCTTCGGAAAAGGGCAGCAAATCTTCCAACGCGCCGCCCCCGCGCGCAACGATAATCACATCGACGTTTTTGGCGCGGTTAAAATATTCGATACCCGCGGCCACTTCGGCGGCGGCGGTCGCCCCCTGGACGGTGGCAGGATACAAAATCACATGCACCGGAAAACGTTCGCGCAAACGGTTTTGAATGTCTTGGAATGCGGCGCCGGTCGGACTGGTCACGACACCAACGCGCCGCGGCAACCGCGGCAGTGGCTTTTTCCGGGACGCGTCAAACAGCCCTTCGGCGGCCAGCTTGCGCTTGCGTTCTTCCAACATTTTCAGCAACGCGCCAACGCCCGCCATTTCAATTTCACTGACAATAATTTGATAATTACTGCGCGCGGGATACGTGGTGAAACGCCCGGTCACAATAACTTCCAGCCCATCTTCCAGACGGAACGACACCGGCGTGCCGCGCCAAATAATCACGGAAATGGCGGCGCCAGCATCCTTTATCGTCATGTACATGTGACCCGACGAAGCGCGTGTAATCTGGGACAATTCGCCGCGAATTTTAATGCGCGGAAATGCGGTTTCAACAACGCCCTTTAACAAAGACGCCGCATCGGTGACACTGAAAATGGTGTCCGGTTTAACAAACGGTTCTGGTTTTTGCATGATTTTTATGGTATAATTTTTTGTGATTTATAACAAGGTTTATATTATGAGCAAACTGGATAATTTGCAACAAATAAATACGAACAATCCGCGTGAAACCCTGGTGTTCGCTGCCGACGGTTTGGTGATAAAGCGGCCCGTCCGCAACCCGGACACCGCCTGGCTGGCCAAGCAACGCCACGCCCAGATTGTTATGGACGAATTGAACCGCGTGGCCAGTTCTGAATATTTTGTTCCCCAGATGCTGGAAATATCAACCGCAGAAAATTTCGCCATTGAACAGCGGGCATACGGCCAACCGGTTACGACGGATTTTTTTAAAACGCTGACAGCGGCGGACCGGGATAAAATCTATCGCGCGACGGCGCATTTCATGAACGATATCAACCAAATGCGGCCCGTGGTCACCCAGCAAAATCTGTTTGATGGGGCAAACGACGCCACAGATTTGGACAAGATGTCATTGAAAAACATTCTGATTCAATTAAAAAAGCATATTCCGGAAAAAGAACTGAAAATCATCAAAACCGCCAAATCCTGGTTTGATACTGCGGCCCAAACAGATGCCAGCATGGTGTTTTCACACGGCGACATGAACGAAAACAATATCTTTTATGACCCGGCGCGCGGCATGGTTTCGTTTATCGATTTTGCGGACGCGCGATACGAAAGCGCCGATTACATGTTCGACCGCGATTTTGCAAAACTGGCATGGCTGGATTTGGACCGGTTGCGCCGTGAATATATGGCATTGCCACGCCGTCAACCCGTCATCATTAAATCCGACCCGCATGTCGCGGACATGCGCATCGCATTACAGAACTTTAAGTGGGGCGCCGTTGAATTTTTAAAGCGGCCCACACTGGCGACCGCAACGCGGATTAAGATGCTGCGTGACGACATCGCGAAAATCAAGAAATTGTACGACCAGGTAACCGTCGCCGAAAAATTCAATCGCGGCGCCCAGGTTGTGGCCGGCGTTTCAAAATCCATTGATACAAAAATTCCCGCACAAACGCGGGAACATCAGAAATAATCCAACCGGTTATAATTCCGTCAACGGCCACCGGGGACGCGGCGCGATGGGCGACGTCACCACGCGTCCCAGTCGGTAATTTTCCAATCCCGCCCATGCAATCATGGCGCCATTATCTGTGCATAAATTCATCGGTGGCGCGGCAAAGGTCATATTGTGACCCGCGGCCAGTTTTTCCATCGCGGCGCGGATGGCACTGTTTTTCGCGACGCCCCCCGCCACGACCAAGAATTTTGGTGCGGCCGCGCGCACGCGCGCATCCGCCATCGCATGTTCCAGTCGGTTCACAATGCAATCCACAACGGCCGCCTGGAACGCGGCACAGAAATCATTGATAAATTCGTCGCTGTGCGGGGCGGGGTTGCGGTCCAAAAATGTACGTGCGGCGGTTTTAATGCCACTGAATGAAAAATCCCAGCCGGGCTTGTCACACAGGGGGCGCGGGAACCGAAACGCATCGGGATTACCACACCGTGCGCGCGCATCCACAATCGGCCCGCCCGGATACCCCAGCCCCAGCATTTTGGATACCTTATCAAAGGCTTCGCCAGCGCTGTCGTCCAATGTCTGGCCAATCAATTCATATTGCCCGACGCCACGGACCAGCAAAATCTGGCAATGACCGCCCGACGCCAACATCAACAAATACGGAAATTCCACCGCCGCGGGCGTGGCCGCATCCACGGCCGACGTGGCCATCAAACGCGGGACCAGGGCGTGGCCTTCTAAATGATTTACGGCGACCAGGGGTTTGCCCGTCGATTGCGCAATGCCGGTAGCCGCCATCCATCCGACCAACACCCCACCAATCAGGCCCGGGCCCGCCGTGGCCGCAATCACATCAATATCATCAATTGTTTTGCCGGCCCGTTCCAGTGCGGTGCCAATTACTTCATCAATGGCCAAGATATGCGCACGCGCCGCCAATTCCGGGACAACGCCGCCGTATTTCTGATGCTGGGGGATTTGGGAATAAATAATGTGCGACAAAATATTGCGGTTGGAATCAACAATCGCCGCCGATGTTTCATCGCACGACGATTCAATGCCCAAACACAATGTCCCGGACCCGGCGGTATTTGTACCGGCGCCGCCCATATCCATGCAAATAATTTGGTCGTCAATCATGATTAAATATTTTCTTTTAACTGGATACCGGTATGGCACAGCGACGCCGCATCACGTACCGCCATTTCACCAGAATCGGGCAGGGCCGCAATCTTGTCCAGACACGCCACCATCAATTCGGTGTGGTCGTCGGATCCGGTCATAATTTTCACCGCCGCAACGCGCCGGTCGGCTGACGCCGCCAACCAGTTGCGCATATTGCCGTTTTCCAAATCACTGGACCGCTGGATAAAGAAAAACACGCATCCACACAGAATCAAAACAGCAATACCAATAAAAATTTTCAAATATTTTTTGATGAATTTCATTTTGTTATCCTTTGTATTACTTTGCGTTATTCACATTTGACCAACCACACGTCGTAATCCGCGTTTTGCAACGGGTTGTCGCCCGGTTCGTTGCGGTTCATCCAGCCGCTGAATATGCGCCCTTCGGTTTTTTTATCAATTTCGATAAACATGTGGAAATTTTCGGCCTGGAACGGGTCGGTCTGTTTGCACGAACGCACCGTCATGGCCAGTTTTTCAAATTCGGTGGCGCGTCCCACGGGGATGGTGACGGTTTGGGATTTACCGGCGGCCTTGTTCATAATACGGACAACGGCGGCGCCCCGTTCAACAAACGCCCGCCCCAGCGACGGCGCCATCACGGCACACAAAATTAATAAAAATCCAATCTGTTTTTTCATACTGAATATCATAACGGGCAGGGCCGCAGAAGTCAAATCGATAAATTACCACAGAACCCTTAAATTATTGACAAATGGAATTTACGTGCAATAATGTAAGTATTATGAAACTGGATAAACAAACCTATAACATTTTGATTAATCAGCCGAACCCGCGCATTGCCGAACGGGATTATTTGGAATGCACCGTTTTGAACGATTTATTCCAAGATGTTTATTTCCAGGAAAACTGCATCTTTGCGGGTGGCGCCACACTGTCCAAGGCATACGGGCTAAGCGACCGCATCAACGAAGATATTGATTTGGTATGTTCGGATTTCACGGATATTCCCGATATCCATTCCAGAAAACGTTTGCAAAAATTTCGGCGTCAATTCAAAGAATTTGTTTTTGACGTCCTGCGCCCCAGAATTAATTATATCGCCAACCAGAACCAGCGATACATGATTCTGACCGACCGGGATTGGCGGGTACTGGTCAACCGCGAAGACCCGCTTTCTTCGCCGACATTGCACCTGATGTACAAATCGGCGTTTCATGGCGATATGGGGCATATGTGCATTGAAATCATTCCGCGCAAATATACACATGACGCAATCGATTCCCATTTTATCACGCCATACGGGACCACACGTTTGTTCGGGGAAATTCCGGTTGTGTCACTTGCCCAGACATTCTGGGACAAAGTGTACGCAATCACATCCACCAACGCCCAGACTGCGCCCGTGTTCCGTCCCATGTTTTCGCGTCACTATGCCGACGTGGCTAAAATTGAACCGTATGTAAATTTGCACGCCACCCAGCACATGTTCGCAGACATTGTCGCGCATCAATCAAAATACACAACGCGCGACACAAATGCACAGATTCAGACAACCGCGGATGTCAATCTGGTGTCGTCACCGGAAACGATGGCGCGTTTGGGGAACGATTTCGCGAATATGCGCCCGCAATTTCATAAACAGCCGCCGCAATGGACGGACATTGTGAACAAACTGCAAATCATCAACAATAATATCAAATCAATTAACAGGTAAGACAATGCAAAAATTTACATTTTCAGACCCGCATTTTGATTCTGAAAAAATCATCGGATTTGGCCAGCGCCCGTTTCGCGACGTGGCGGAAATGAACCGTACACTGATTCAAAATTACAATGCCGTGGTTGGGAAACAAGATTTGTGTTACTGGCTGGGGGACGTCATGTACGACGCCAGCAAGCAAAAGGTTCGCAACATCTTGCAACAAATGCACGGACGCAAACAATTGATTTTGGGCAACCACGACCGCGGTCATTCCGAAACATGGTGGCTGGATTGCGGTTTCGAAAAAGTATTTACCCATCCCATATACGACGCGCAAAATTGCATTTTATTGTCCCACGAACCGTTGCCCGAATTTGGCAACAACCCGCCCATCATCAATATTCACGGGCATATTCATATCCAAGATTATGATTTCGAAAACCACGCACAGTGCATTAACGTCAGCGTTGAACGCACCGATTACAAACCGGTCCCGCTGTACAATCCGTTTATGCCAACGCCGCGCGAATTCAGCAGATAAAAAAATCCCGCAATTGCTTGCGGGATTTTTTTGGATTCAAACAAATTATTTGTTTGCATTCTTTTCAGCAGATGCCGCCGCCAAGTCTTCGACGATACGGGCCTTTTTACCAGACAGACCACGCAGGAAGAACAACTTTGCACGACGCACTTTACCAATGCGAACCTTTTCGATTTTTTCAATCGCCGGGCTGTACAGCGGGAATTTACGTTCCACACCAACACCATAAGATTCACGACGAACTGTGAACGACGCGTTGTTGCCATCACCACCATCGCGGGCGATTACAACACCTTCGAACAACTGAATACGGAATTTGTCACCGTCTTTGATTTTGACGTGAACTTTCAAAGTATCACCAGCTTTGAACGCCGGGATTTTCTTGTCGCCTTTCAGTTTTGCGATTTGTTCCTGTTCGATTTTTTTGATAATGCTCATTTTACTTTTCCTTTATTAAGTCCGGACGACGTTCTTTTGTTATTTCGTCCGATTGTTGTTTCCGCCACCGTTCGATATTGCCGTGGTGACCGGACAGCAGGACTTCTGGGACACTGCGTCCACGCCATACTGACGGGCGGGTATATAACGGCCATTCCAACCCCCCGATTTCAAAACTTTCGTTCGCGGCGGCGTCAACGCCGCCACCCAATACATTATCCATCACGCGGACGCAACTGTCAATAAAAACCTGGGCCGCGATTTCACCGCCCGACAGAATGTAATCCCCGATGGATAATTCCAAAATACCGTATTCATCAATGACACGCTGGTCAATGCCTTCGTACCGGCCGCACAGCAAAGTGTACGTTGCGTCCGAATTTGCGGAAAATTCACGCACCATATGCTGGTTCAATGTCGGGCCACGCGGCGAAAAATAGATGATTTGCCCCGGATTCTGTATCGAATCCAGTGCCGCCCCCAAAACGTCCGCACGCATGACCATGCCGGCACCGCCCCCGAATTGGGTATCATCCACACTGCCATAATTATTAATGGCAAAATCCCGAATATTGATGACATCACACGACCAAATTCCACGTTCCAACGCGCGTCCGACAACACCGCCCGACAGCGTACCCGGAAACATATCAGGAAAAATGGTCAAAATGTTAAAGTGCATCTTTTAATTAACGCGGATAATTCCCGCATCCAAATCAACATCGGCCCCGGCCAGCCCCACCATGTCGCCGCCCGCAATATCCAAGATATCACCGGCGCCGAAATTATAGACCGCGTCCACCGTCCCCAGCAGTTTATCACCACGCATCACACGCATCCCAATCAGGTCGGTTTGATAAAACTGACCATCGGGCAGGGCGGGCAACGCATCGCGCATCACATACAATTCTGTGCCGCGCAACGCTTCGGCCGCATTGCGGTCGGTCACGCCGTCGATTTCGCAAATGGCGACATTACCCGCCGTGCGAATAAATTTTAATTTCACCCCGTCAATCGGCAACGTGGCCACATCGGCGGGCGTTTCGGTAAATGTTTGAACGCGCACCTGGCCCCGAATACCCTGGGGGGCGACAATTTTACCAATTAAAATTTTATTTTTGGCGGACATATTGGCTGCGTAACAATTCTTCTTTGATGCCGGCAATATATTCGTACGGGTTCAGGTCATTGTCCAGGGCGTACAAAATCATACTGCGCATATTTTCGGCATAGCTGGCGTACAAGATTTTCTTGCGCTGTTGACTGGCAAAAAACAAACCATTGAACACGCGTGCCAGGATAACCTTGCACACGTGTTCTTTGTGCGGCGAAATAAAGACGTGCCGACGTTTTGCCATGATGAAATCCCGAAACCTTATTCCGCGGCGGCGTCAGCGGCGGGCGCTTCGGCTTCGGCCTTGGCTGCTGCTTCTGCGGCGGCCTTTTCTTCGGCGATTTTGGCCAATTTGGCTTCTTTGTCTTTGATTTTCATCTGGGTCTTTTCAGACTGCAAATGTTTTTTTGTCTGGACCGGAACCGGCTTTTTCGCCAGAACGCCCGCATTGGCCAAGAATTTGTAAACGCGGTCGGACGGCTGGGCACCCTTGGCCAACCAAGCCTTGACTTCGTCCATTTTCAGAACAACGCGCTTGTCGCTGTCTTTGGGCTGCATCGGGTCGTATTTACCAACCGTTTCCAGGATGTTCCCGGAATTACGGGCATTGCGGGAATCTGTCACCACAATGTGATAATACGGACGCTTTTTCGCACCAAAGCGCGCCAAACGAATAACTGTTGCCATGTTTTACTCCTTACTCTTTTTGTTTTTTATTAACGAACCTTTTCGGACTGAACCTTGTTCATGCCAAAAAATTTCTGTTGGGCCTGTTTAATTTTGCCCATGTCAATCTGACCGCAATCCTTGGACGCGGCGCGGTTACGCACAGCACTGGTCGGTTGCAGCAAATCTTGGTAATTTAAACGTAAAAAATCATACATTTGATTCTTCTTCTGTTATTGTTTTTTCGCCCAAAACGCACATCAAACAGACATCATCAAGAGCGAACACTCGCCGGTTGATGTTCCACACGCATACTGCGAACTGGATTAATTATGATGGCAATCATTGGGATTTGCGGACGTATTATGAATTAAAATACCGCAAAAGTCAAATAAAAATCCCCCAATCGGGGGATTTTTTTTAGCACCAGCCACGCAACTGCATCGCGGCCGCCACCCGTTTGATAGAGTGCATATATGCCGCTTCGCGCATGGAAACGTTGTATTCGGTCTTAATCTTGTAAATCGCGTCGAATGCGTTTTTCATCGCGACTTCTTCTTTCTGTTCGACCTGGGCTTCGCCCCAGTAATAACCATAACGGTTCTGGACCCATTCAAAGTACGAAACCGTAACCCCGCCAGCGTTGGCCAGAATGTCGGGCACAATCGTGACCCCACGTTCGTTCAAGATTTTTTCACCATCCAGTGTGGTCGGGCCATTTGCCCCTTCGACAATCAGGTTGGTTTTAATCAACGGTGCGGTCTGTGCATTGATGGTGTTTTCCATCGCGCACGGCGCCAACACATCTACGTCCAGCCCCCAGAACGCATCCGCGCTGATTTCGGACGCACCCGGGAATCCCTGGATGCTGCCGCGGTTATCGGATTTGAATTTCATCAACGCATCAATATCCAGACCGTTTTCGTTGTACAGAATCACATTCCATTCGGCGATGGCGACAATTTTCGCGCCCATGTCGTGGGAACATTTCGCGGTAAAACTGCCGACGTTGCCAAATCCCTGGATTGCGATTTTGGCGCCGCGCATGTCTTTGTTTTGTGTTTTTAAGGCTTCGGCAATAATGATGGAAATCCCCAGACCGGTTGCCTTGGTCCGGCCCAAACTGCCGGCCAGTTCGACCGGTTTGCCGGTAAATGTGCCAAACGACGCGTCGCCCGACAATTTGATATATTCATCAATCATCCACGCCATGATTTGGCCGTTGGTGTTGACGTCGGGGGCGGGGACGTCTTTCTTTTCGCCCAAAATCGGATAAATCGCATCGACATACCCACGGCACAGGCGTTCCAATTCACCGTCAGACAACGTTTTCGGGTCAACGATAATGCCGCCTTTGCCGCCGCCGTACGGAATGCCGGTCACGGCGCATTTAAATGTCATCCAAATGGACAGCGCGGAAACTTCGTCCTTGGTCACGGCCGTGTGGAATCGTACGCCACCCTTGGACGGGCCGATGGCGGTGTTATGCTGTGCGCGATAACCGGTAAAGACACGCACCGTGCCGTCATCCATTTTGACCGGAATCGAAACTTCCAACGTACGCTGTGGATTTTTCAAAACTTCGTAAACCTGTGGTGCCAAGCCCAGTTTGTCACAAGCACTTTTGACACGCTGCTGTGCGGCGACCAAAGGATTCATATTTTCGTTGCTCATAATTTTCTCCATAATTTGTATAAGCAGGTTATAAATGTAGGCCCGAAAAAATGAAAAAGCAACGGAAAAAGAGCCCATGCGATTTGTGCTGGACATTTGCAAACAAAAGGTATAAAATCGTCCCGTCTGTTTCGCGGGCGTGGTATAATGGTAGCACGTCAGCTTCCCAAGCTGAAGACGAGGGTTCGATTCCCTTCGCCCGCACCAAGAATTCAACCGCCCCTGTGGCGGTTTAATTTTTGGCATGTGGCGATGGAATTGAACCCGACCAGAGGGTTCGAAAACAAGTAGGCAAGACAAACGAAGTGCTGTCGAGCCGTCACGGTTTCCCCGCAGGCATATAATGCCGAGGGATTCCCTTCGCCCGCACCAGCCTTTGTTCGCAAGCGAACGCCGGCTGGCAAGCCGGATGAGCGTTGAGAACAGGCTGCCCGCCGGAACAAAGTGCAGGAGGGCAAAAATGCACTATGTCTATATTTTGCAAAGTCTATCCAATCCCAATCAATATTACACTGGTTTGACGTCCGATTTAAAAAATCGTTTGTCACAACACAACAATGGTTATGTCCCACATACTTCAAAGTACACACCATGGAAACTGTTGGCGTATTTTGCGTTCGACACCCGGGACAAGGCGGCAAAGTTCGAAATTTATCTGAAATCTGGGGCGGGGCGGGAATTTGCAAAAAGACATTTTCGTTAAATCGCCCGCCATCAACACACCAAAGAAAAAAAACGCAGCGGGGCTGCGTTTTGTTTTATTATTTTGCCTTTTTCGGGGCCGGTTTTTTGACCGCTTTTTTAACAGTTTTTACCGTCTTTTTTGCGACCGGGGCCGGGGCGATTGGCATGGGCGTGTGCGCCGCCGCAATACGATTGACATATGCGTCATCGCCCGCGTGCACCAACAGAATAATCCAATCGACCAAATTCCAAATACTGGTCACAACCATACCCACAATCGTGCATGTCAAAACTGTCATGACAATTGCCGATGCCGTCTGACGCAGATAATAACGATGTCCGCCAATCATACCAACGAACCAGCACAACAGGAACGCAACCCACCATTTCTTTTCGCCGGCGGCCGGGTTCGCACGGTTCGGTGCGCCACATTCCGGACATGCGTGGGCCGATTGACTGATTTTTTTGCCACAATCTGCACAATATACCATTGCCATTTTAATTCCTTTTTGTTTTTGACATTTCTTATGTTACCACCCCATGGGATTGTTTACCACAAAAAAACATGGGGCCGGGGCCCCATGGGTATCAGTGCTTCTTTTCACGGCGCCGCGATACAAATCCCATTTCGGCAATTTGATGCGGTTTGTAATGGGCCACTTTGCGGTTCTTCTTTTTCTTGCGGCTTTCTTTGCGGGCAACGATTTCAACATGAATTTCGGCCGTAATTTCATAAGACGTGTCAAAATATTCGGGCTGAATCATATTTGATTTGGCTTCGTTACACGCGCGGTGCATGGGTTGCATATTGCAAATTTCATGACTGCCGCCACGGGACGCCGGATAAATATGGTCCCACGAAAATTCTTTCATGGATGTGATGGGCTGGTGACATGCCGGGCAAACCGGAAAATTACCAACCGCAATCAAAATACGGAACAGTTCTTTGACCTGGGCCTTGTTCAATTTGTCCGCATTGGCGGCCAATGACATTAATACGTTAACAACATCTTCGGGACGCATGGGCTTATTCCTGGACCGGGATTTGCAGAATTTGTTTCGGGAAAATCAAGTTCGGATTTTCAATATTATTGCGTTCGGCAATAATGCTGAACAACACACCACGCCGCAGAAAGTTGCGCGCAATAATCCACAGACAATCCCCACGGCGCACGGTATAGAACGTATCGCTGTCGCCGGTGGGTTGGGGCATGGTGAATTTATGTGTGACGGTTGCAACCGTGCGACCATCGCCGTCGTGCAGACGCACCGTCAATTCATATTCGTTCCCCGGCCGCAGTGCATCAACATCCGCGCCCAAACCAAAGTGTTTATGGTCGGACACGCGGGCAAAGCCCAAATATTTGTCATTCAATGTCAGCGACACACGCAAACGCGGCAACGCGTCACCCGTCACAACGATGCGACCATTGTCCAGATAATCAATCTTGGACACGACCAGGTCACCGTCAACCAATTTCGGCGCCTGTAACAGAGTGCTGCCGTTTTTGGTCATCAACAGGGAAACAGAATTCGTGTACCCGTGGGGCGACACATACAAAAACACACTGTCGTCGGATTTCACATCGGGGTTCGTCCCAATTAAAGACACGGTGTAATTGCCCGGCGCCAACGCGCGTGTCGGGGCATAAACAAATTCACCCCGCGAATCCGTGCGTTCGGTTGCAACAATTTTGCCATTGATCACGACCGAAATATTTTGATGCGCCAACCAACGGCCCGCCACAACAACGGCGCCGTTTCGGTCGATGCGGACAATGTCGAATGTGGGGATGGAAACTTCGCGGGCGACGGGTTGCACCACGGGTTCGGGCACGGACGGCACGACGACAACGGTCGGGGCACTGGTGCGGATAAACGCGACCCAAATCGCGATAAAGATAACCGCCAACGCACAAACAATCGGGAACCAGTATGCACGCCAAACACTGCGGTTCTTTTTTTCGGACGCCGACGGTGTCGGATTGGACGCCGCCACAACGGTGGCCGCGTTGGCCCGCGCCGGGTTTGGTTTGGCAAATACGTTCAAGCTGTGAAAGAAACGGCTGGCGAATGTGCGACGCTGTTCCATCCAGGTGTTCTGGCGCGCGATGGCCCCGTCGATAATAGAATCTGTGGAACGCTTGGTCTTTCCCATATTGGTGGATTTTGTGTTCTTTTTGGCCATAATGACACCCCGTGTTTTGGTCCGTTGGGACTTTTTTATTATTTTAGACAAATTATTCCAAAAAATATTTCTTTGTCAACTTAATTTGTGATATAATCGCATGGCGATTTTAAATCAAAAAGAAAAGGATTATCAGATGAAAAGAATTGGAATTATGACGACCGGGGGCGATTGTTCGGGATTGAACACCGTCCTGGAACGTGTCGTTTCCGGCGCGACCCAGCGTGGATGGGAAGTCATCGGCATCCGCGACGGGACAGACGGACTGTATTCCAGACCTGTTATGTCGGTCAAATTAACACCGGAAACGTTGCCGATTGAATTGGCGCGCCTGTCCGGCAGTTATCTGTGCAATGGGCGCGACGGCGTGATGAATTTTGAATCTGCGGCGGCGTGTGGAAAACTGGACGAATTTAAACAAACCCTGCGCGCGGGTCTGCGCAGTTTGGAATTGGACACGCTGATTATCGTGGGCGGGAACGGTTCGCTGTCGCTGGCGTGGAACAACCACGACATCTATGCGGATGTGAATTTGGTGTGCATCCCGAAAACAATCGACATGGACGTGCCGTTGACGGACAACACTGTGGGCTTTGACACTGCGGTTCAACAATTGGTGGAATTCGGCGACCAAATTTTGCTGACCGCGCGCAGCCATCACAGATGGTTCGTAATCCAGGCAATGGGCCGCGACGTCGGCAGTTTGGCGCTGCATGCGGGTGTGGCATTGGGCGTCGATGCAATTTTGATTCCGGAAATCAAATTCGACATGGACACATTGGTTGAACGCGTCAAAAACCACTGGCGCGATTACGGCATCATCATGGTATCCGAAGGCGTGTCCGTACGCGGTCATTCCGGCCAACCGGCGGACATCATTTCCCGCGCGTTAAAGGCCGCCGGCATCACCAACCGCGCATTGTTCCCGGAACATATCCAGCGCGCCGGCGACACCGTTGCGACCGACCGCATTTTGGCCGCATCGATGGCGGATTGCGCGTTGCGTGCGATTGAAAACAAGGAAACATATGTCATGACCGCCATGCAGGATGGCGCATGCAAGACGGTTGCACTGTCTGAATTCTTTGCCAACGGTTCGATTCTGTGCGACCCGCATATTTCCGGGCAACAGGTTTCGAACGCATACGTGTCGCCCGACGACCCGTTGTTGACGGTTGCGGCCAACATGGGTGCCTATATCGGTGAAACCAAATAAATCCATCGGTCCCCAGTCGGGGGCCGTTTTTATTATGGGCTTGTGTTTAAATCGCAAATCCATTATACTGGTTTTGAATCCACAGGGATGTGGGTTCGGGACTTAGAAAATCCCATAATTACACGGTGTGGCGCGCCGCACTGATATCCGACAAAGAAATATGTCGGCGCATCTGCGCCAATTGTTTTCTTGTCCCGACCATTCGGTCGGGAAGCCACGGATGATAAGGGCATGCCCAAAAGACGTGGGGTCATTTGTAATTATGATTTTTCTAACTTCCCGACCACCAACGCTTTGGTGGTTTTTATGTTGGGGGAAATCATATGCCGCGCAATATTATTTATCCCGTCGCAATTCTGGCAATACTGGGGCCGGGCGGGGCGCATGGCGACATGCGATGTATAAAATTAAACGCCGCAACTGTGTGCACCGCATCAACCGATTGCTACAACACATCGGATTGCCGGGTTACCTGTGCGGGGGTGGCGGTGGATTTGGCCGGCCGGTGCAGCAGCGACAGCGGGACCGAAAACATTTCTATCGCGGACAACATTTCACTGGGGGCGGGCACAGAACAAAATTATTGCTGGTGCGCGATGCTGCGGCCCGCGACATCCAAATGGGTTATGCGGTACCAATACCACGACACGGCGGGCTGTATCAAGAACTGTGCCCGCGGGTGCCGCAACGGGTTTATTTTTGACAATGTTATGGATACAGACTTTCGGGCGACAATGTATTCCAACCTGATGGAATAGGGCGAATTGATGAAAAACGTGCCGCGGATGATTTTTCTGATGTCACCGGTGGCTGCAACCGCGGCCGGGTGTCCGGCCGGCCATATTACTTTGCCGGGCAATGACGGGATTAATCTGATGGCAGCATGCCCCGATACCGGTACCAATTTGGGACAAATTTCCACTGAATGTGGGGACAGCGAACGATGCGCACCGGACGCAGCGTGCACCGCCGGCATCCACAGCATCCGCATTGGCACCGGCGGTCGCATGGAATTGACCGCGCGCCCGTATTCAACCCCAACAATTCACGTATCCACAGAATTGGGCGAATGCCACGCCAATTTGGCGCCGGGCCACGCCACTGGAACCATCAACATTCAATTAAACGACAATGTTTACCATGCGGTATCCAACCTGCATCGGTGTTTGATGACAAATGCCGCCGGCGCCGCATCCGCACCAACGCCCGCGGTCCGAACCGTAAACTGGACAGCCCGCAGTGGGGACATCGCCATCGGCGGGATTTCGCATTGCGCAACAACATCGGGCAATTTGGGCAAAACCGCAGCCACATTGAATATCAGCGAAGTTGCCACCAACAACATTTATTGCTGGTGCAGAATGGTAAAGCCAGCGCCGACCGCGTGGACATTTGGTGCCGCATTTACCCACGCCGATACGTGCGACGCATCATGCGTGCAAACATGTGCGAAAAATTTCACGGAAAATGCGACCTTTCGCGGGGCGCTGTTTAACAATTTTTTACCTTGAACAGAATTGCGGTGACGGGTATAATATGTGGCGTTGGGTTGGATGAAAGTATGCCTAATCCAATGGGACGATTATCCTGTACGTAATATTAAATTTAAAAATCCCCATTTTCTGCCCCTTTTGCTGTGTAGATTTTGCCGAATTTAATCGTCGGTTTGGGTGCGGCATTTTTTATCGCGCCATCGGCCCACGCCGCACTGACACTTTGTATGTCCGCGGACCAATGTTTAAACTTTGCCACGGCGGCAAAGCCATGTTGTTGCCCGGACGGCAAAACAAAAATTGTCTATAATTGTCCATCGGGGTGGGCGGTGTCGGGAACAACATGCGTCCGCACCGGAACCAGCAACGCCAGCGACAGCACCGGCGCATACGAAACATCATACGGCACATGCGACGCCACACCCGAAACCATCCAATGCCACGAGGCATCCGCCCAGACGAATTTATGTCCATGCCGCAAGATACACTAATGATACAAATAAAAACCCGCCATGCGGCGGGATTTGTTTATTTTTGCCGGTCGTCCACACAAGCCAATCTGACACGTTCCAGCACCTGAACCTGATTCTTTAACGCATTGACCCCACGGCTGAATATACTGGAATGCACGTACGGCAATTGCTGGGTGACCTGGGCGACTTCCTGGCTCAGTGTGGATAACTGACGCGCCTGGTCATAAACCCTTTGCTGGGACAATGCCTGGTACAGGATGGCGATAATGTCATGGTCACTGCTGACATTGAACTTATAAAATCCTTTGCCATCGGGTTGCGGCTGAATCCCATAACGGTTCAGACAGTTGTCAAATTCAGCCCAATCATCACTGCTACCATTGATTTTCAATGACACATTCCCCCGGCGCCATGTGGCGATTGACGGAAAGCTTTCGGTGAACGATTTATCGTCGTACCAAAAACGAATATGGGTGATTTTTTCCCTTAAAAAGTTCACATCCGCCAAAACTTGTCTGATATCTGCCTGCATAATTTCCATCCTGTTTTTTAATGCTTGGTTAACTATCTATGTATTAAATATAGTACACACAACAATATTTGTCAATACTTTCATATAAGAAACAAGAACCCCCGCATACGCGGGGGATTCAGATTTGATGCGACCAAATTATTTCTTTTCAGAAAAATCTGCGTCACGGGCGCCGTCATCGGCGGGCTTGTCTTCGCCATTGGACTGGCCGTCGGCCGCCTGGGACGCTTTGTACACAGCTTCGCCCAGTTTCATTGCCACGTCCGTCAATGCGTCCGTCTTGGCTTTCAGGCTGTCAACGGTGGCATCGGCCTTGGCCAATTCGTCCGCCAATTCCTGTTTGGCGTCTTCGATGGCTTTCTTTTCATCGGCACTGATTTTATCGCCATGTTCTTTTAACGATTTTTCAATCGAAAAGACTGCGGCTTCGGCTGTATTTTTGGCTTCGACCAGTTCACGCTTTTTCTTGTCCGCTTCGGCGTTGGCTGCGGCTTCGTCAACCATCTTTTGAATATCCGCTTCGGACAGGCCGCCGTCGGATTTAATGGAAATGGTTTGTTCTTTGCCGGTGCCTTTGTCTTTGGCCGAAACGTGCACGATACCGTTGGCGTCGATGTCAAACGACACTTCGATTTGCGGCATGCCGCGCGGGGCGGGGGCGATACCTTCCAAATTAAACTGGCCCAGCAATTTGTTGTCCGCCGCCATGTCGCGTTCACCCTGGAACACACGGATGGTCACGGCCGACTGGTTATCTTCGGCGGTTGAAAACACCTGGGACTTTTTGGTCGGGATGGTTGTGTTGCGGTCAATCAAGCGAGTGAACACACCGCCCAATGTTTCAATCCCCAACGACAACGGTGTCACGTCCAGCAACAGAACGTCTTTGACATCACCCTTTAACACGCCACCCTGAATCGCGGCACCATCGGCCACCACTTCGTCGGGGTTCACACCCTTGTGCGGTTCGCGGCCAAAGAATTCTTTGACCGTTTCGGCAACCTTGGGCATACGTGTCTGGCCACCGACCAAGATAACTTCGTTAATCTGGGATTTGTCGATGCCGGCATCTTTTAACGCCATGCGGCATGGTTCGATTGTCTTTTTGATTAAATCATCGACCAACGATTCCAATTTCGCACGTGTCAGTGTTGTATTGAAATGCTTTGGCCCCGTCGCATCCGCGGTCAAGAACGGCAGATTGATGTCGGCGGTTGTTTTGGACGACAATTCGATTTTTGCTTTTTCGGCGGCTTCTTTCAGACGTTGCAGCGCCAATTTGTCGTTGGACAAATCGATACCGGTCTGGGCCTTGAATTCACCGATTAAGTATTCCAAAATACGTGCGTCGAAATCAGATCCCCCCAGGGCCGTGTCGCCATTGGTCGATTTTACTTCGAACACGCCGTCAACGATTTCCAAAATGGACACGTCGAACGTACCACCGCCCAAGTCATAAACCGCAATCAGGCCGTCTTTGTCTTTTTCCAGACCATACGCCAACGCGGCGGCTGTCGGTTCATTGACGATACGCAAAACGTTCAGACCCGCAATGCGGCCGGCGTCTTTGGTTGCCTGGCGCTGGGAATCGTTAAAGTACGCGGGCACGGTGATAACCGCATCGGTTACCGGTTCGCCCAGATAATTTTCGGCGTCTTTTTTCAATTTTGCCAAAATCATAGCGGAAATTTGGGACGGGGCGTATTTTTTGCCTTCGATTTCGACCCATGCGTCGCCATTGTCACCGGCGACAATTTTATACGGAACGCGCGCCGCGATTTCTTTGACCGCCGGGCTGTCAAAGCGCAAGCCCATCAGACGCTTGATTTCATAAATTGTATTTTCCGGATTGGTTACCGCCTGGTTCTTGGCGGTGACACCGACCAGCTGTTCACCATTGGGGGTGAATGCAACAACAGACGGTGTGGTGCGTTGCCCTTCGGCATTTTCGATAATTTTGGGGTCGTTTCCATCCATGAACGCCATGGCGGAATTGGTTGTCCCCAAATCGATACCCAGTACTTTTCCCATTTTTTGCTCCTTGGTGATAAAAAATGATTTGCTTAGCCATCATATAGTTACCCAAAAACGCATTTCAAGACCACAGGAAAAAAAATACGTAAAAAAAACCGTCCAAATCGGACGGTTTAAATAATGCGATAATCGAATTATTTTTTCGCGGCATCTGCGGCCGGGGCAGACGATTTTGCGGCATCTGCTTCTTCGGGCATTTTACCACCGATTGTCGCGAACGCCAATTCGGCCTGGTGCAGACCCAACTGGACACCCGCCGGCAGAACCAAGTCAGAACCGTGCACGGAATCACCGATGGTCAAGTCTGTCAAATCAATTGTAATTTTTTCCGGAATCACATCGACCAAACCAACCAACGCCACCTTACGTACCGCAAAGTTCAACACGCCGCCCAGTTTCAGCCCCTTGGACGTTTCGGCATTGATAACTTCGACCGGAACAACAACGTTGACGGGCTTTTTCACGTCGATACGTTTAAAGTCCACGTGAATCGGCGCATCGGTTACCGGATGATACTGAATATCCATCAACATGGCATCTTCGTTGCCATTGGATGTTTCGATTTGGAACAATTTTGTCCGCAAGCCGGGCTGTCTGATCAGCATTTCGAACGCCTGGCCGTTCAATTCGATTGCGACCGGTGCTTTCTTTTCGCCATAAATGACGGCGGGGATGTTTTTATTTTTGCGGATGCTGCGTGCGGCCCCCTTGCCGGCAACGCTGCGAATATCTGCGTTTAATTTAATTGCCATTTTATATTTCCTTTGGTTGGCGCGACCTCCAAGGGTGCCGCGCGGGCCATATTATTAATCAAAAATCACGAAAAAGCAAGGGATTTTATCACGCCCGCCGCTGTAATATCAGAAAACGCGCGCGACCGTACCGTTTGTCCCGCAGAATTTCCCACGCATTTTCATCCGGGACAAATTCATGACCGACTTCCTGTTCCCAGATGACAATCCCGCCCGGACGCATTTCCCGCCCCAGGCGCGCGACCAAACTGCGCCCCAGTTCGGCATGGGCGTATGGCGCATCAATAAAAATCCAATCGGCATCCGCGCCAAAACGCGATGCGGCGCCGATGGCATCGGCCTGGACCACGGTGGCGCGCGGCCCCGCATTCAATGACGCCAGATTTTGACGCACGGTCTGAATGGAATCCGGGGCCACATCGGTCAATACCACGCGGCAATCCGGAAACCGCGACAAACATTCCAATCCAAACGCCCCACTGCCGGCGAACGCGTCCCAGACGACACCGGGCGCCGTATCCGCAATGGAAATCAGCATGTTAAACAGCGCGATGCGCGCGCGATTTTGTGTTGGGCGCGCCCCACGGGGCAACGCCAGTTTGCGCCCCCGGTGCATCCCGGAAATAATTTGCAATTTGGAATCCATATTATAAAGTGTACATTATGACATTTATGAAGCAAGCGTTAATTTCAGCCAACCGCGCCGCCGCGCATGACGACGTGCCCATCGGGGCCGTGATTGTGCGCGATGGAAAAATCATCGCCCGCGGTGAAAATCAGGTACAGTTGCGCGGCAACCCGACACTGCATGCGGAAATCGTCGCGATTAACCGCGCATGCAAAAAATTGGGGACAAAATTCTTGGATGACTGTGATATCTATGTCACGTTGGAACCGTGCGCGATGTGTGCGACGGCGATATCGCTGGCGCGGATGCGGGGCGTGTACTTTGCCGCAACGGATGAAAAGGGTGGGGGAATACTGTCGAACGCACGCGTCTATGACACGGACCGGCATCTGTGGCGCCCCAGCGTAATGCACGACCCCGAACATGCGGATGCGTCGGCCCAAATGCTGCGCGATTTTTTCCGGGCGCGGCGCAATAAAACAAACAAATAAAATCCCCAGTCGGGGATTTTTTAATTGCAATAATAACTGTTGCCGTCATAGCGGCCACTGCCGGTGGTATTGCTGAATGTGGTGCCGGTTGCCATATAACACGATGTGATGGTGGTGCCATTGCCACCCGCAGATGTGCCGGCCACACCATCGACCGTCGGACACCGGGTGCATCCGGTCGAACCGTTGGATGTGGTCCCATAATATCCCGGGGCGCAACGATATTCAGTTGATGTTTTGCATGTATTACAAACCGCCGTCGATTTGGTGCGCGATTGATACCCGGCGCGGATTGTTGTCCACGCCCCATTCGTACATGTGGCCGTGGTCGTACATTCACAATATGTATAAACCGCCGTACAGTTGCCGGGGACGGTGGTCGTGGCCGTCTGAATGCTGCCGCCGTTAACACATGTATCGCATCCCTGGATACCGACACCACGCGCCCATACGATATTGGTCTTGGCACATCTTTCGGATGTTCTGTATTGCGTCATTTCCCTGGCGTTTATAATGGGACATCCACTGGGGTATTCACCATTCGGATTGGATTCCGCACATGTTTTGTACGTGTAACCAGCGTCACATTCCAGACGCGCCTCCCACGCATGACCGTTGGTCGCAATCACTGATGCCCCAACGATAACCATCAGTGAAACATATAACTTCATTCTTTTGACTCCTGTTTTATTTTACCAAAATAAAAACCACCAATTTATTGGTGGCCAGGAGGTTCAGAACAATCCATAGAATTGTGTGCTTATTCAATATATTCACAACCCTCCTGACCCGAAATCAGGAGATTTTTCATCGCAATAAAATTGGCGCATGTCGCGCCCCGAATATTTATTTCGACGCTATGGTACGGGTTCTGACACCCCATCATTGGAACACCCAATGACGTCATAAATTATACATGATAGACCGACGAAATACAAGCGAATAAAAATCCCGGCGATGCCGGGATTCGTCTTACTTGCTGTCGTCATGCACGGAATAGGTGGTCGTCCCATTCTTTACACGCAACTTGCCCTTGGTGGCGGTGCTCATATTTCCATAATACGTCTGGTCACCGATTTTGATGTTCAGCGACGGCGTGGTCTTTTTGGTGCTGCGCAAATAAACCTTGTCCGTGCCAACGTTCAGAATGCGTCCGCAATCGCCCGCTTCGTCCGCGCCGGCGCCGTACCCAATGGTGGTCAGACCCGATGCACACTGATTGCGTGCGCCCGCGCTGCCCTGGGACACGGTGGATGCCGCGGCCCAGTAACCAGCCCCCACATTACTGCACGATGTATTGTTCGCCGCCGCGATATATGTCCCGCCGGAACATGAAATTTTGCAATCGGCCGCCGCATCGTGGTTGGTCGCCGCGGTGCCACTGATGCTGTAATTGGCCAGACAGCTGTTGACGGATGACGTGCTGCCCTGGGGGACGGTATGCGCACCAACGTACCAGTTACCCGACGGCGTGGTGCAACTGGTGGCATTGGCGGACACAATCCGCGTTCCCGCGCCACACGAAATACGGCAATCGCTGGCCGCATCGTGGTCGGCTGCCGCGGTGCCACTGATGGTGTAATTGGCCAAGCAGCTGTTGACGGACGATGTGGACCCGGCCGCAACCGTATGCGCCCCAACATACCAATTGCCAGACGGTGTTGTGCACACGGCATCGGCCGATGCAACGCGCGTCCCGGCACCGCACGAAATCTTGCAATCGTTTTTGGCATCGTGGTCGGCGGCCGTGGTCCCGCTGATGGAATACCCGGTCGGACAGGCCGTCGCCGCCGCAGATGTCGCCCCGTAATTCACACTGTGCGCCAACATATATACATTGCCACTGGTAATCGCACTGCATGCCGCATTGGCGGTGGCGACGCGCGTACCGGCCGCACAGTTGGTTTTGCATCCCGATTGGGCACTGGCCGCGGCGCCAACCTGATAATTGGCCGGGCACTGGGTACGTGTAATTGAATCCGCCGCAGACCAATAACCCGTCCCGACCGATGTGCAATCCGCACCGCTGACATAATAATATGCCGCCGCACACTTGGACGCCTTGTACGCGTCACAGCTGGATGAATACACCGCCGATGTGCCGGTCCCGCTGGTGTAATAACAGTTGCGGGTTCCGTTCCCATGCGAACCGGTCCATGGCACGTTTTTATAGCATGAATTAATCGTCGTATGGATATCGCCGGCGATATAGTAACCGGTTGCGCTGTTGGGGCATGTTGTACATGCCGATGCGCCCGCGCCAGAATAGGTGACACCCGTACATTTATTGCGTGCCCCCGTTGACCCATAATTGACATTGCCCCCCGGACAGGCATAGCCCGCATCACATGTGGTCAACGTCGCACTGTTGGCGGTTGCCACATATTTACCCCCGGCGACACTAATCTGGCATTGTGATGCCGCGGTTTTATTGCTGGCGGTGTTCGCCGTATAACCAGACGGACAATTTGTACATGAACCCGCGCCCGCGCCGGAATATGTTGCCCCGGTGCACGCCGCACAACTGGACGTATTGCCATATGTTACGTTATGCGCCGCCTTGGACGTGCCGGCTGCACAGCTGGTTTGTGTCGCACTTTTGCTTGTTCCGACATATTTCCCGGCCGCAACGGCCATCACGCAACTGCTTTCCGCGCCGGTTGCGCCGCCGTTACGATACCCATCCGGACACTGGGTACGTGTGGATGTGTTACCGTATGTCACGGTGTGCGCCGCGCGATAATAACCCGTGCCAACGGATGTACACGCTGCCTTGGCCGTGGGGACATATTGACCCGCCGCGCATGATGCCGCGCATCCGGATTCGGCGCCCGTCGCCGCACCCGCACGATAATTCGCCGGACACTGGGTACGGGTACTGGTCGAACCCTGGGCCACGGTGTGCGCCGCACGGTAATAACCCGTGCCAACAGATGTACACGCCGCGCCACCCGATGCAACATATGTTCCCGCCGCACAGCTGACCACGCACGACCCAACACCCGCATGATTTGCCGCCGCGGTGCCGCTGTTATAATACTTGTTCCCGGTGGCACATGCCGTACAAGACCCAGCCTGGGCATTAGAATATGTGTTCGTCCCACAAACCGCACAGCTGGATGTTGAACCATAGGTTACGTTATGTGCCGCCTTGTACGTACCGGCCACACAGTTTGATTTGGTCGTGCCATTGGCCGTGCCCAAATACTGGCCGGCGGGAACACTGATATAGCACGTGTTTTGTGCGGTACCGGCGCCCGCACCAACGCCATATCCCGTCGGACAGGCCGTGCACCCAGACGTAGAGCCATAATTCACGGTATGTGCTGATTTCCAGGTATTGGCCGCGCACTTGGTTTGTGTTGTCGTGTTGGCGGTCGCAATATATTTACCACCGGCAACGTTGATTTGGCATTGGCTGGCCGCGGTTTTTCCGGCCGATGTGTTCGCCGTGTATCCCGACGGACAGGCATTAGATACCCCGCCACTGCAATAATTGGCCCCCGTACACTGTGACTGACCGGTACAGTTGTTACCACTGGCATTACATCCGGTGGTGTAATAGCCGCCACTGACGGTACTGCACGCGCCGGCGCCCGCACCACTGTACTTGGTACGCGTTGTACATGCCGCACAGCTGGATGTTGAACCATAATTCACGGTATGTGCGGCCTTGTACGTGCCGGCCGAACATGTTCCCGTTGTCGTCGTGTTCACCGTGCTGAGGAATTTTCCAGCCGCGACGCTAATCTGGCACTGGGATGCCGCGGTTTTATTGCTGGCGGTGTTCGCCGTATATCCAGACGGACAATTTGTACACCCGGTCGCCCCGACCCCGGAATATGTTGCCCCGGTACAGGCCGAACAGCTGGACGCCGCCGTACCGCCGGTCGTACTGCGGAAAGTCCCCGCCGCACAGTTCGCCGCCGCCGCCGTGCCACCGGTACAATATTTACCCGCCGGGCAAATCGTACACGCCGTACCGTTTGCGTAATACCCCGCATTTGCGGTCACAGATTTGACCGACTGTTGACAATTGGCGCTGTTGCTGCTGCATCCGCTTTTGATTGTACCGTCACCGGTCCCCGCAGAATTCGAATATGCCACATACGTACATGCCGACCCAGAACACGAATTGCATGTCACACTGGCGCAATTGGATGGTTTCCCGCATGCCGTCTGGCCACCGGTCCAGGCACGAGATTTATTGTTACTGTAACACGCAGTAATGCCACCACTGTTATTTGCCGCACTGTTGGGATATCCGGACGGACACGCCGTACACGACGTGCCGTTCACACGGTAATTCGCATTACACGTCACGGATTTAACAGTTTGTTGACACGCGGCACTGTTGCTGCTGCATCCGCTTTTAATCGTACCGTCGCCATTACCCGCAGAATTTGAATAGGCAACATATGTACACGCCGAACCGGAACAGCTGTTGCATGTTACGCTGTACGCGTTGGACGGCTTGGAACATGCAGTCTGGTTGCCGGACCATGGGCGCGACTTGTTGTTACTGTAACATGCCGTGATACCGCCGGTATTGCCGTCGGCACTGTTGGGATATCCCGACGGACACGCCGTACACGTTGTTCCATTTGTACGATATCCGGTCTTGGCAGATACACCGGTAATCGGTTTGGTACAGTTGGTCGCTATACAATTGGACGTTATGGTACCCGCATAATTCTTTTTATATGTGCATGTTCCCGGTGTACAGCTGCCCGATGCGGTAATCGCCTTACAATTAGTTGGGACGGCTGTCGGGGCAATCTGGGACCCGGTCTTGGTAAAGTTTCCGACACATGAATTTTGATTGGCCGCACCGGCACCCGCACGATATCCCGACGGACACTGGGTCTGGGCGGTGTTGCTGGATTTATAATAACCGGTGCTGACGGCCTTGCAGCTGGTTTGCCCAGTTGAATTTTGGTATTCTGTTGAACCGGAACACGCCGTGCGCCCCTGAACCCCGCCATTGGGGGTGTACGTCGTCTGGCCGTTACATCTGTATCCCGCTTCGCAGGTTTTACAAGTTGTGCCATTAATATATTGACCCGCTGAACAAGTGACCGTACTTATCTTTTTATCCGCGGTCCCACCGGCACAGGTATATCCACTGGGGCATGATGTACAGGCATTTCCCGCCACCGGCGTGCCATTATATGTGCCACCCTTGGTCATATAATAACCGGATGCACAGGACGTGTATTTCTTATAAGTCGGACATGAATAACCCGCCGCGAACGCATCAACGGCAAACACCAATGCAAACAATGCAGTCAAAACCCACAGTAAACGTGACATTCTGCGTAACCCCTTTCTCTTTCACTGGGCATGATAGAAAAAATCGCACATCCGATGCAAGCACAAAATCCCCCGTGGGCGCGGTTTTCAAACAAGGGTTGAAAAAATAATTGAATTCATATCAAATCGTGATACACTGCATCACGCAAGATGGGCAGAGTGTAGCCGTCCAAGTGACGGAGGAAAGTCCGGACTGCGTGGGACAGCATACCGGCTAATGACCGGGCGGGGCGACCCGACGATAAGAGCAACAGTGACGAATCGATTAAATTCGGGTGAAACGGGCAATCTCTATGCGCAGCAACTTCAAATAGGTTCCCTATGACGAGTCCCAGGGGCGGGAACGGGTAGAAGGCTTGATACATTGTGGTAACACAGTGTACAGATTGATTACACTCGCTACCTTTATCTGGTGTGACGATTTTATATCCAGCACTGGGCATTGGCATGTACAGAATCCGGCTTATCGCGCATCTGCAAAAAACCGCCCATCGGGCGGTTTTTTTTCTTTAATCAACCAGATTGTGTCCGGTCATGTCCGCGGGCGCCGCAATCCCCAGCAAATGCAACATGGTGGGCGCAATGTCGGCCAATCCGCCGTTTGCCACCGCATGTTCGGTATTCGACACCACAATCAAGTTCACCGGATTGGTCGTATGTGCCGTCCAGGGCAGGTTGTTGTCCGCATCCCACAGCTTTTCCGCGTTCCCATGGTCGGCCGTAATCAGCACCGTCCCGTCCAGTTTCAACACCGCCGGGACGATTTTCGCCAACTGATCGTCCAGGCATTCCATCGCGCGGATGGCCGCCGGTTCAATACCCGTATGGCCCACCATGTCGCCGTTGGCGTAATTCAAAATCACGACATCAAATTCCGGCAGCTTTTTCAGTAACGTTTCCGTGATTTCCGGCGCAGACATTTCCGGCTGTAAATCAAATGTGGCAACGGCGGGCGACGCAATCAATGCCTTTTCTTCGCCGTCAAAATCCACATTGCGTTCCGCATCAAAGAAATACGTCACGTGGTTGTATTTTTCGGTTTCTGCGATACGCAACTGGCGCAGGCCCGCCGCCGCCAAAACATCGCCCAGCGTGTTGTTGACCGCAATGTCGGGCAGCAATGCCGGACAGACTTCGTTCAAACCTTCGCCATATTGGGAAAAGCACAAGATATGCACGCCCGTCGCCACAATCGCGCGCACAATCTGGCGGGCGCGGTCACTGCGGTAATTGCCGAACAAGAACCCGTCGTGCGCCGTCATCTGGGGCGCGCCGTCGATAACGGTCGGCTTGATAAATTCGTCGGTTTCGCCGCGCGCGTATGCCGCCGCCAACGCTTCTTGGATGGTGGGGGCGTGGAATTCCGCGTCACCGCGAACAATCGCACCCACGGCCATTTCCGTGCGGTCCAAATTCTGGTTGCGGTCCATGGCATAGTAACGACCCGACAAAGTGCCAAAGAACACGCGGCCATCGGCAAATCCGTCGGCCAATTTTTCTTGAATCAATTCAATGTATGTCGGCGCCGACTGGGGCAGGGTGTCGCGACCATCGGCAATAAAATGGATACAGATTTTCAATCCCGCCGCCAAAATCCGGTCGGCAATGGTCATCATATCGTTGACATCCGCATGCACGCGCCCATCCGACATCAATCCGGCCAGATGCACAATCCCGCCATCGGATTTGACCGCCGCGATAAAATCACGCAATGCCGGATTTTCGTCCCAGTTTTCCAATTGAAACCGGCGCAGGAACTGGTTCACGACGCGGCCCGAACCGATGGTGATATGGCCGACTTCGGAATTACCCATGGTGTGCGGCGGCAACCCGACGGCGGGCCCACTGGCGTCCAGGACCGAATGCGGATATTTTTCCAGCAAACCGTCCAAAAACGGCGTTTTCGCCATGGCGACCGCGTTGTGGCGGGTATCCGCACTGATACCGACACCGTCCAAAATACACAGAACAAGTGGTTTCTTCATAATATATTCCCCCAATCATTGATTTTCACCGCGCAGACTAGCACAACCGTTTTTTGATTGCAAAAGAAAAAGAAAGATTGTATAACTATCTGCTGAATAGGAAGAGTTTCGTATCTATTAGCTTATTGATGGAGATGAATATGAGTGGAAAGTGTTTTGCCCCCACGGCAGTTGATGCCCACATTGGCCAGCGTATGCAGTTACGGCGTACGATGATGGGGCTGTCACAGAAAGATTTGGCCAAGATTTGCGGTGTTTCGTTCCAGCAGATTCAGAAATATGAATGTGCGGGGAATCGTATTTCTGCGTCACGGCTGTTTGATGTCAGCACGGCGTTGCAGACACCGGTGTCTTTCTTTTTTGCGGGGTTGCCCGGCAACATGCCCGAAGCGACATCACGCGCCGCCCGTTCCGGCCGCGTTTGCCAGCAGAAAGAAAACGACCCATTAAGCAAGAATGAATCATTACAGATTGTCAATCTGTATTGGAAATTACCCAATGACGAACAACGTAAAATGGTATTGAAAATGTTGCAGTCATTGAACGGATTGCTGTAAAAATCCCCCGAATGGGGGATTTTTTACGGTGTCATTCATCTTCTTTGTCATTGCGAGCCACCGGTGAAGCAATCCAGTGAATAATGAACATTTCCATTTTCCTGGATTGCCACGCGGCGTCCGTCTTCGCTATGCTGCGTCGCGACTTGCTCGCAATGACAAGGGTGTTTAACAGCCAGGCCCATTATCTTCTTTGTCATTGCGAGCCACCGGCGAAGCAATCCAGTGAATAATGCGCGCTGTCACTTTCCTGGATTGCCACGCGGCGTCCGTCTTCGCTACGCTACGTCGCGACTTGCTCGCAATGACAATGGGATAAAGAAAGCATCAACACGCGACGCGGCCACGCTTGATAATCAACATGGCAAACGCACCATGGAAAACGCGGCGCAGGGTGCCTTCTGCGAACAAATCGCGGCCACGTTCACATTTCAGATAATCTTTCTTGGTCATTTTCAATAATGCCGCCGCGTCACCGGCACTGATTTTCAAATGTTGTCGCGCACAGCGCATGATATTGCCGTAATACTGGGCATCGATTAATATTTTTGACATAGTTTAAACTCCTTTTACGTTATAAAAAACACCGCCGCACAGGATTGTGGGCGGTTGGAGGCTCAAAACTATTCGTAGAAATAGTGTCGTTTATTGGATATTCACGACCCTCCAACCAACGTGGGTTGGAGATGTTTTGTGTCATCGCTGACATCTACGAAACGGCTTTTGAGAGCCTACACCGGTTACCCAATGCGTGTCTATTATATCGCATCCCGCGCGAATGTTCAAGGAATTTAAATTTATTGGTGTGTTTTCTGGATTGCCACGCCACTGACGTGGCTCGCAATGACAAGGGTGTTGAATTGCCTGGCACTGTATCTCCTTTGTCATTGCGAGCCATCGGCAAAGCAATCCAGTAAATTATTGTCCCCGCCGAATGGCGGGGACATAACAAAAAATCCCCCGGGTGGGGGATGGTTATTCGGCGGATGTGGGCACACCGGTGACGCATGCCTTGTATTCATCAGATTCCAGCATTGTCCAACACTGGTCCTTTAAATCGGCGTTGCGGGTCCGCCCCTTGCCATAGGCCATGGTTTGCGTGTTATATTGCGCGGCATCGCGGCAATAACTGGACGCGGACGCGTTGTCGTCAAATATTTTACCGGTCGGGCAACGCACGCAAACGCCCGTTGCCGACGGAATGCCGACACGGTTGTCGCCCGTGCATTCGATACAGGTCCGGTTTGTGGATGATGTGAACGCCATCCCGGGCGCCATACAACGGTATTCATAACAACTGCCGTTGGCGTGCATGGTATGTTCCGATTCCTGGAAATCGGCGGCGGCCCAACCGGTGCAAATTGAATTCAGATTACATGTGTTCTGGTTAATCGCAACGCAGTCATTTTTGGCGGGGTTGGGCTGGTACCCATCTTTGCACAATAATATTTTTTCGCCGGCGCCCCACAGTGTTGCGGTGGACACCATGCGTTTCCATCCCGAACGTTCGGCACGGAAAATCATCGGTTGAACAAATGCCCCATGACCCGACGGCAAGAAATCAGATATCGCCAGAATCATGTCGTGTTCCTGCTTCTTATGAACACCACACGATTTATTTTCGTCCCAATGGAACATATAAATTTCATTTTCAACGCTGGGGCCGCTGTGCGTGATTTGGTATTTGGAAAAATCACTGCGTTTAATCGGAACGGAATCGCATGTTGACGAAATGCCGGCACTGCACCCGTCGCCGCTGAAACCGGCCTTGCACAGCCAAAAACAATCCACGATATTGCCCGCGGGGTTATAGTATGTGGTCCACGCGTTGCCCTTGTTCTTGTTCGCGCCCTGTAACTGGGTCACACAGAATTTGGCGCCATTTTCGTTCACGTCGCGCGCGACCAGCATTAAAATCGCCCCTTCGTCCAGGTATGTCCCGTGGTTGGTTCCAACATTATCATCACGAATATTGACCCAGTTTTTGCACCCGGCCAAACTGTTGCCGACACATGTTTCCGCACCGATGTTGTGCGTTTGACAATGCGACATGCCCGGGTTACCCCAATGTTGTTTCATGGCGTTGTTGTTCCGGCCGCCCGCAATCGCCGGCACCGAACATGCACATAAAACCGTTGTCAAAATGAATGTCGTTACTGTCTTCATTGTTTTTATCCCATGGGAGTGGGGCATGCACCCCCGCGCCCATTATAAATAACAGATATCTGTTTCCCAATAACCGCCAATTTTGTCACACATCTTTTGATACCATTCGGTGGTGAATGTACACGAATTGCTGGCCTGGTCAAATTTGGCATACCCATTGCCACCGGTATTTTCATCCTGGGCCAGACACTGGTACCGGACGGTATTCTGGATACAGTAACCGCGTTCGTTTTCATCGGCCGCACTTGCATCCGGGGCGCCCGTGCCATAAACATTTTGGTAAAACGCCAATTCCTTGGTTTCGCCGGCCGCATCTTCGGCATCAACCCACAGCCCCATGGCTTCGTCTTCGCAGGCAACTTCCAGAATTGTGGACAATTCAACTTCGATATCCGTAATCAAACGTTCCACCGTTTCGTTAATCATGGATTCGTTCAAATCGGACGCCCCACTGGGGTCTTTGCAGTACATGTCGGCCCGGTTCAAGAAATCCGAACGCAATTTGGCCGGCGACATGTTGCGGCAATTCCAGGGATAGCCGTGGTTTTTGTCGCCCCCCTGTGGTGTACAGGTATCCTTGGCATAGTTGGTCAGGGCGGTTGCGCACCCTTCGGATACGCGGACGGTATCAACGGTCGCGACAAAGTTCACCAACGCGGCCAGACCGCAATTCGGCGTGGTCAAACGACCATTGTCGTCAAACGAACACTGGGGGTCGTTGGGCCCCGCGTACAGTGCGGCACACGCGGCAACCTGGTCCGCGCACATGGTGCGGGCCGCACGCGCACCCAACGCGCCGGAATATTGCGATGTCGTGTTGTCAAAGCTGGCCAACGCGCCCGTCTGGGTGTCATAGCATTGTGCCATGGTGCTGACACAGGATGCCTTGACTTCTTCGATTTTGGCGTCTTGGGCCTGGGCGATTTCGATTAACGCGGCACGCTTGAATTCCGTCCAGACAATGTCCGACATGTCGCGACATGTATCCAATGCGGTGGTTGCAAACATGCGTTTGCCATCCAAAAATGAATTAAACCGCGGATTTGTGCCCAATACATCGGAACCACCATCCAGTTTAATCTGGGATTGCAATTCAAACAGACGCGGCGTATAAATCGGGTCGCCCGTGTTGACATCAATATAAACACCACTGTAATCCAAGCATTTCTTGTAATTGGTGCCACATGCCGTGTCGGCGGTGATGGCCGTCTTTACCTTGGCAATACATTCGTTGACATCGGCCGAATTGTGGGCGCGATATTCTTCCAGGCGCGCTTCGCGCAGGTATTTTTCAGCCGTGCGCACGGTTTGGGATACGGCTTCTTTCTGGGAATTGATTTTCTTTTCGTATGCGTTGCAATCCTGGGTGATTAAAATGTTATAGGAACTTTTGGCCATGGTCAAAACGGCGTCGTTTTCGCACGTTGTCTTGACCAATTGCAGACACTGTTTCTGGGCGGCATTGTATAATTCCTGACCTTCTAATGCGGTCAAATCCTGGGTATTGGTGGAAAATATGGAATCCGCGCCACCCGACCAGATATCATCCAAATCCGTATTGAAATCCAACGACAAAACACCCAAAGACAAGCTGTTGTTGGTGTTGGTGGTGGCCTTTTTCTTGCCGGACAGCAAATCGCCGATTTCATTCAAAATGTTGGCGGCGCCACTGGTGTCGTTTTTAATTGCCGCTTCGCCCACGGTGGCGGTGTACATCGCATTCACTTCGGCGGCGGTTTTGTCAACCGCGTTCAAATTATTATCTTCGAACCGCATCAGCAACGTTTTCGCTTCGTCCAGGGCATTTTCCGTATCACGAAATTCGGTGAATTTGGAACTGCAAAAGCAACGGCGATATGTTTCGTTCGCCTTGGCACAGAATTGGTCCATGCACGTACTGTAAGAATCGCGGCATGTGGCATATCCGCCGCCAATTTTCGACACATCGTCAAACACGGCGGTTGCGCGCGCGGTTGCCGCACGGGATGCGGTGGCACCGGTGGCGGCACTGCGCGCCGATGTGGCGGGCGCGGCACTGCGCACGACGGCGTTTGTCGCACTGCGCGCCGATGTGGATTCGGGTCGCGCGGCGGTGTTAACGGTCCGCCGTTGGGCGGTCGCGCTGCGCGCGGTGGATGTGGTGGAATTTGTGGCCATGGGCGTCACGGCCGATGTCCGCTGAACCGTCGCGGCCGGGCGACGCACGGCGGCCGCACGGGAAATCGTGTTGGCCGTTGTGGCGGACGGGGCGGCGGGACTGCGCGTTATGGCGCGCCCATCGCGTCCGGTCACGGGCGTGGTGGACGACCGCGCATTCGGCATCTGGGCCCCGTGGGACGGCACGTGCACACCAATGGCCATCGCCATTAATGATAATCCGCAAAAATTTAACAGTTTTGTTGCCAAATTTTATTCTCTCTGCTGTGATTTTACCATTTTTGGGCCATCGGAATCAACACCCAATTTATTCAATACAGCAATTAACCGCATTTTTTACCCATTCACCCAAACGCTTTACCGTGGATTTGTTTCCACCCGCCGCCAACGGGCATGCAGACGGCGCCGCCGCGGTGGTGGCGGTGCGGGATTTTTTGCCGCGCGCCGATTGCGGCGCGGTTTCGGTGTCGCCCATCGCGCGTTCATAGACATCCGGGGCGATTTTTTCCACACCCGACAAATCAATCATGTTCATATTGATGCCCCAGAACAGGGAATATAAATCGTACGCTTTGTTGAACAAATTGTACGCGTCGTCGGTGTTGCCGGCCGACAAAGCCTTGGTTCCGACTTCCATCAGGCGCATTGACGCCGCCAACAAATGCTTGGAAATGCACCAGACTTCGCCCGTTTCGGCGGTGGATTTCTGGACGATGCGTTCCATCAATTCCTTGCGCATGTCGCGGATGGTGTTAATCATGTCGTAAAATCCGGTCTTGCCGGTTTTGCCGCCGCTGAAAAAGAAGTGTTCTTCCAGCGAAATCAAATTCATCAGCGCGATGGACAAATCTTGGTCCGACGACAGGTCCAACGGATTAACCTTCTTCGCGGCGTCGGCACGCTGTACCATTTCATTCAGCGTCATTTTTTGTTCTGTTTTTTTCATGTTTGATTTCCTTTGGCAAATTACAGATAGATGATGGCGGCAAAAACGGCCGTCGCAATCATTAAAAAGGACAGGGGAACAACCACCTTTTGAAAGGCAAAGCGGGCGTGGCCGCCATTATCACGCTTTATCTTTACATACCAGCGTGCGCCCATCCAAAACGCCACCGTTCCAACCACGACGCCCAATAAAAACCGGTCCATCCCCCACAAGGTATTTGCCCCAAATGTCAGCACGCCCGGCATAAAATACAGCGCCCCCAACAATGCGTAATACCCGACAAAGGGCACGACAATCTGCCACAATGGGTTGGTCACGCCACGCTTTTTCAGCCAACCGGCCGTCCAGAAAAACAGCGACAATGTCAATCCGCCCGCCCAAATGCCGGTAATCACATCATCAACGCCCAACAGACGCGCCCCTTCCAACCCGGCGCCAACGGCAACCGTGCACACCGGGCAAACCGCCCAGGCCGACACGACCGCAAACACCGTCATTGCCAGTGCGCCCGATAAAATTTTACACAGATTTTTCATATTCCTGTCCTTCGTCCCGTCTTGTTTTGATTGATAATAGAAAAAAGTCGCACCACCGGTCAATATGATTTTATAACGCCGCGCATATGCGCACTGCGCGCGCGGGGGTTGTCGGCCAATTCCGCATCCGATGGCGTTACCGCACGCATCGCGATAAACGGCGCCGATGCCACCGTCGGCATGCGCGGGTCGCCCGGGGCGGACGTCCAATCACGAAACGTGTTTTTGACCAATCTGTCTTCCAATGAATGAAAGGTTACACAAATACACATCCCGCCCGCATGCAGATGGTCCGGCACCGCCGCCAATGCGCGTGTAACTTCGCCCATTTCGTCGTTGACCGCAATCCGCAGCGCCTGGAACACGGGCGCGACATCGCGCGGATTATGGATTAAATCGCGCAGGGCAAATGTGGTTTTGGGGGCCGCATCCTTTATCGCGCGGGCAATAACGCCCGCCCGCGACACATCCCCGTAATCGCGCAGAATGCGCGCCAAATCGGCAACGGATAATTGTTCGATTAATTCGGCTGCACTGGTGCCGGCGCCCGACATACGCATGTCCAGCGGCCCGTCACCGCGGAATGAAAAGCCGCGGTCCGGGATATCAATCTGCATCGAAGAAATGCCCAAATCGAACACAATCGCGTCAAACGTGCCCGGCAATTCGGCCAACGCGGAAAACGGGCGGGGCACAAATGTAAATCGGTCGCCGAATTCGGCCCGCATGGCGTCGGCATCCGCGCGCACATTCGGGTCCCGGTCAAACGCCACCACATTGGCGCCCGCATCCAGAAACGCGCGCGAATATCCGCCCGCCCCAAATGTACAGTCAACCACCGTGCGCCCGCGAATATCCCCCAGCGCCGCCATCACATCATTTAACAAGACCGGAATATGTTTCATCATTCAATTTCCACACGTATCCCCAGGGCGACCAAATCCCCCGCGGTATTCGCACTTAGTTCCACCAAATTCGGCAACGCCAGTGACGCAATCTTGTCCGCGGCGTGCAGGTTCAAGAACACCTGGGTATGGCCACGGGGCAACACGTCCAGTGCCTTTTTCACGTCGGCCAAGACCGCCGAATCCCAGATGTCCAGTGTCATTTTCTTGGCAATTCGGGCCATCCACTGCGACAGGGGGGCAATCGAATCCACAAAAATGGACACCCGGTCGTCACGCGCCGACGTTTTTCCCGAAATCAAGACCACATTTTCGCCGGACAAAATCTGGGCAAACGCGGCCGCAGATTCCCCGAACGCAACCGCATCGATGTTGCCGAAACTGTCGGACGCGTTGATGGTTATCATATCCTTGCCAGTTTTGGTCCGGCGGCGCGAAAACGAATTAACATTTGCGGCAATCTGAACCGGTTTTCTGTCCCCCAGGGCTTCCAAAGTCGCACTGGTGGCCAGTTTTGCGCGCGCAATCAAATGTTTATACTGGTCCAGCGGGTGTGCCGATATATAGAATCCCAACGCCGACAATTCGTTTTCCAAACGCTGGCCGAATGTCCATGGGGCGGTTCTGGGCAAATTCTTTTGCAGACGGTTTTCGGTGACATCATCTTCGACCGTGTTCGCAAACAGCGACAACGAATTGCCCCCGTCACGCGATTTCGACGCATAGGATAAAATCGCATCCGCATTCATATATACCGCCGCCCGGTTGGATTCCAGTGTGTCCAGAACGCCCACCTTGGCAAAGGCTTCCAAAATACGCTTGTTAATAATCGGGGCACAGCGTTTGGCAAAATCGGTCAGATTCTTGAACTTTCCATTTGCGTTGCGTTCGGCGACAATGGCGTCGGTCGCGGCGGTTCCCACCCCCTTGATCGCGGCCAGGCCATAGATAATCTTGCCATCGCGGACGGTGAACAAAGATTCACTTTCGTTAATATCGGGCGCGACGATGGGAATGTTAAAGTTTGTTTTCGCGTCATCCACGAAAATTGCCAACTGGTCCGTGTCATTCAAATTACTGGACATGGACGCGGCCAAGAATTCCGCCGGATAATTCGCCTTTAAATACGCGCACTGGTTCGCGACAATAGAATACGCAATCGCGTGCGATTTGTTAAACGCGTATTTGGCAAATTCTTTGAATTTTTCCCACAAATCTTTGGCGGTGACGCGGTCCAACGTTTTTTGTTCTTCGCAGCCGTCCAAAAACTTCACTTCCAATTCGTCCATCATCTTGGCGATTTTTTTACCCATCGCCTTGCGCACGTTGTCCGATTGACCGCGGGTAAATCCCGCCAGGGCGCGCGTCAACTGCATCACCTGTTCCTGGTACACGATAATGCCATATGTTTCTTTTAAAATCGGTTCAGCCTTTGGGTGGACGAATTCGACCGGTTCGTCGCCGTGCATACGCGCGATAAATTGTGGGATAAATGCAATCGGCCCCGGACGGTTCAACGCGTTTAACGCCGAAATTTCCAAGAAGCTGGTCGGGTGCATCTTGCGCAGGGTTTGCTGAACGAATTGGGCATCGAATTGGAATATGCCTTCGGTTAATCCCTTTTGCCACAGTGCCATTGTTTTGGCATCATCGACCGGAATTTTATCCAAATCGATATTGATGCCGCGCGTTTTGGCAATCAGTCGCGTGGCATATTTCAACACCACCAACGTTTCCAACCCCAAAAAGTCGAACTTAATCAATCCCGCCGATTCCAGATAATGGCCGTCAAACTGGCATGACGGCAACGGGTTGGCCGGGTCGCGATAAACGGGGGCAATTTGTGTCGTGGGACGGTCGCCGATAACAACGCCGCACGCATGCTGCCCCAGGTTGCGCAGACTGCCTTCTAATTCTTCGGCGACGGTGACCACCTTGCGCATGTCATCGTCGTTGTCCAAAATGTCTTGAATTTCTGTGGATGTTTCGACGGCATCCTTTAACGTTTTGGCGTCCTGGGGGATTAATTTAGACAACCGGTCCGATTTGGAATAAGGCATCCCATACACGCGCCCAATATCGCGGATGGCGCCGCGGGCCTGCAAACTGCCGAACGTGATGATGCGGCAAACGGAATCGTGGCCGTATTTGTCGCAGATATACGCCAACACGCGTTCAATCCCCGTCGGTTCAAAGTCCACGTCAAAGTCGGGCATGGAAATACGGTCCGGGTTCAAGAAACGTTCGAACAGCAACCCATACTGTAACGGATTAACGTGCGTAATCCCCAGCGCCCACGCCACAATCGAACCCGCACCCGACCCACGGCCCGGCCCGGTCAGCACGTCGTTTTTGCGGCACCAATCGATATAGTCCGCAACAATCAGGAAATATCCCGGAAATCCCATCCCGATAATAACCTGTAATTCAAATTCGGCCTGTTCGTAATATGGTTCCGTGTCCGTGATATTATGCTGCCGCAGGCGTTCGGCCAACCCCGACATCGTGTTGTCGCGCAACATCTGACATTCGGTTTCCAAATCGTCCCCAAATCGCGGTAACAGCGGGCGTTCATGAACATTGACCATAAAACCACAACGCTGGGCAATGTTGACGGTGTTTTCGACCGCTTCGGGCAGGTCGGCGAACAATTCCACCATTTGCTGGGGCGATTTAAAATACTGTTCGGAAGATTTGCGCGGCCGTTCGGGGTCAATAACCTTGGTCTGGCCCAGAACACACCCCAGGGCGTCCGCCGATTCATAATTTTCCGGCGCGGCAAAGCACACATCATTGGTCGCCACAATCGGGATATTCATATCCAACGCCAATTTCAAAAATCCGGGTTCGGTTTTTTCTTGTTCTGGAAATCCGTGCCGCTGTAATTCCATATAAAACCGGTCGCCAAAAATATCCAGGAAATGGCGGGCATGAATCTGGGCCTGGGATTCCTGGTTGTTCAGCAAAGCCTGGCCGATGGCGCCCGTATGCGCCCCGGACAAACAAATCAACCCATCGCTGTGCGCGGCCAGTTCGTCGAACGTGATATATGGCCCCAAATGATGATTGTCGCCGCGCATGTACATAATGCGGTTCAAATCGCACAAATTCAGATATCCCGCGTGATTTTGCGCCAACAGCACCACGCGCGACAAACTGCCCGCCCGCAAAATTTTGGGGTCGGCGCTGTGATGGTTCAGGGACACTTCCAGCCCGATGATGGGCTGTACCTTGTTTTTGGGCATAACGTCGGAAAATTCGGCGCATCCCGACATCAAATTCGTATCGGTCAACGCGCACGCCGACATGCCGGCCGCCAGGCACAGGGCGGGGATATCTTTGACCCGCAGGGTGCTGGCCCCCACAGAAAACCGAGAATGTGTACGCAGATGAATAAATTGACTTTCCATGTCCGCACAATAGCAAAAAAATCGCGCCGCCCGCAACCAGATATTTAGATAAAAAACGATTTTTTTGGCCCCGCGTCAAACCAACAAAAAATCCCCCGGTTGGGGGATTTTAATTAATGCAATTTGCCACAGCAATGCTTGTATTTCTGGCCGGATCCACACGGGCAGGGCGCATTGCGGTTCAGCGGTCGATTCCCCGCACCGGGCGCCGCATTCAGATTGGCGTCATGCTGGGCACGCTGTTGTTCGGTGGCATCGACATCTTCGCGCGTCAGTTCCATCCGACAGATGTACGAAATCGACATAATCTTGAAATTGTTGATGGTGTTTTTGAACAATTCCAATGCTTCGCGTTTATATTCGTACAGCGGATTTTTCTGGGCATACCCACGCAGACCGATGGCCGTTTGCAGATAATCCATCTGTTGCAGGTGGCGTTTCCAAACCGTATCCAACGCCCCCAGCATCATCTGGCGGGATGCCATCTGCATCATTTCCGGCCCGTAACGGTTCGCCTGGTGTTCATAACGACGCCGCGCCAACGTCAACAGGGTTTCATACGCCCGGCGTTCGGTGATGGTGTCGTCGGTTTTCCATTTTTCAATATCGGTGATGTCCAACGCGAACACACGCATCATCGCATCATGGATGCCCGCCATGTTCCAGTCGGCCGGGTGCGCTTTTTCCGGGATGTTGTTTTCGCAAATCATTTCAACAACATCACCAATTAATTCGGATGCCAACGGCGCCAAATCGGTGGATGTCATCAAATCATCACGCTGTTTGTACACAACGCCGCGCTGTTCATTCATCACGTCGTCATATTTCAGCAATTCTTTGCGCGATTCAAAATAACGGGCTTCGACGCGTTTCTGGGCCTTTTCCAGTGCTTTGGTAATCCAGGGATGGGTGATGGCTTCGCCCGTTTTCAGCCCCAGCGTCGTCAACATGCCATTCAAACGCGCCGCGCCGAAAATGCGCATCAAATCGTCGTCCAATGCCAAAAAGAACTTGGAATCGCCCGGGTCACCCTGGCGGCCGGCACGACCGCGCAACTGGTTATCAATGCGGCGGGATTCGTGGCGTTCGGTCCCAATGACATACAGCCCGCCCATATCCAGAACCAGTTTTTTGTTCTGTTCAATCTGGGCATAGATTTCTTTTTTCCGGTCTTCGAAATCCGGCGCCGTTTCGTCCAGTTCGGCAATCAAATCTTCGGCGTTGCCGCCCAATTTGATGTCGGTCCCGCGGCCCGCCATGTTGGTCGCGATGGTGACCGCGCCGGGGGCGCCGGCCTGGGCAACGATGCGCGCTTCGGATTCATGATGTTTTGCGTTCAAAACGGCCGGTTCAATCCCCAATTCTTTGCGAACTGCGGCGGCCAATTCTTCGGATTTTTCAATCGATACGGTACCGACCAAAACCGGTTGGCGGCGCGCCATACATTCGCCAATTTGCTTGATAATGGCGGCATATTTTTCATCCTTGTTCCGGTAAATTTCGTCGTGATGGTCGATGCGGGCGACCGGACGGTTTGTCGGGATGGTCACCACGCGCAGCTTGTAAATTTCTTCGAATTCGGCGGCTTCGGTCATGGCGGTACCGGTCATACCGGACAGTGTCGGGTACAGACGGAACAAATTCTGGTATGAAATACTGGACACGGTCTGGTTTTCGGGCTGAACCGCGACGTGTTCCTTGGCTTCGATTGCCTGGTGCAACCCCTTGCCAAAGCGGCGGCCGGACATCACGCGGCCGGTGAATTCATCAACGATTAAGATTTCCCCACCACGCACCACGTAATTGACGTTTTTCTGGTACAGATGATGTGCCAACAACGATTGTTGAATGTGCATCACCAACGCCGCGTTTTCCGACGCGTACAGATTGTCCCCGACCAGCACGCCCATTTCCGACAACAGACGTGTCGCATGGTCCACACCGGCTTCGGTCAATGTGACGTGGCGGTCTTTTTCGTCTTTCTTGTAATCATCGGGGGTCAGCTGGGCGACAACCTGGTCCACCTGGGCGTACAATTCGCTGGTATCTTCGGCCGGGCCGGAAATAATCAGGGGGGTGCGCGCTTCGTCGATTAAGATGCTGTCCACTTCGTCAACAATGGCAAAGAACAGCGGGCGCAAGACCTGCTGTTCCTTGGAAAATTTCATGTTGTCGCGCAGATAATCAAATCCCAGTTCGGAATTGGTCACATATGTGATATCGCAATTGTATGCCGCACGGCGTTCGTCATCGGTCATATCATGTTGAATAATACCAATGCTTAACCCCAAGAAGCGGTACACCTGGCCCATCCATTCGGCGTCGCGCGATGCCAGGTAATCGTTAACAGTAATCAAATGCGCGCCCTTGCCATGCAACGCTTTCAGAAACAGGGCCAATGTCGCGACCAATGTTTTCCCTTCGCCGGTGCGCATTTCGGCAATCTGGCCGTTGGTCAACACCATACCGCCAATCATCTGGACATTAAAATGACGCAGACCAATGGCACGGATGGACGCTTCGCGGACCAGGGCAAACGCATCGGGCAAAATATTCTTTTCCTTTTCCCCGGCGGCCAGACGCCCACGCAGCACATCCGTTTGCGCCCGCAATTCATCGTCGGTCATGGCATGGTATTTCGGTTCCAAATCATTAATCAGGGATACGGTCTTGTCATACGATTTCACCAACCGGTCGTTGGCAGACCCTATAATTTTCCCAAAAACATCTTTTAACATCTTTCTTTCCTTCAAATAATATCATGACTGGTATAGCAATTTTGTATCTTGCGGTCAAGCCACTTTATGATATAATACAGGGGACAGTAACAAACAAGTAGGGTGGGATAATTTTTTTACCCCCCCAGGGGACCCAAGCGATGAGAGAACCAATCCAGCAATTAAATCCGGCCAATATTTCCAGTGACGTGTACGTTATCGCACCGACCCAGATTGAACACATTGCCCAATTGTTCGGCGACAGCGTGGCGGACGCGATGAACATGCGTACATTTTCCCAGAAAATCCGTCAAATTGCGGAACATTCCCTGCGCAACGCACTGGGGGCGGCGCGCCGCATGGGCGAAAACAAACGGTAATCCAACAAATAAAATACACCAATAAATTTAAATCCCTTGAAACTTCGCGTGGGATGCGATATAATTCACACGCACAGGGAAACCGGTGTAGGCTTAACAACCTAACAAAAGCAGTCGAAAGACTTTAAACACTCCACATTGGTTGGGGGGCTGTGAATATATTGAATAAACAGCGCTATTGCTTTTGATAGTTGTTAACCTCCAACCGCCTATGCTTTATGGGCGGTGTTTTTTTGCTAAAAAAAACAAAGGAGTTTAAACTATGGCAAAATTATTAATCGACGCCAATTACTATGGCAGTGTGATGCGCCATGCGCGCCAGCATCTAAAAATCAGTGTGACCGATGCGGCGAAATTATTGAAAATGAGCCGACGGGATTACCAACGCTGTGAACGGGGCCAGGCGTTGTTTGACATTGGCATATTGCGCCGGTTTTTCCACGGTGCGTTTGCACTGCTGTTGATAAAACGCAGCCGCGACAATTTGTAACATTGTCCCCCGAATGGGGGATTTTATTACTGGATTGCCACGCGCGCTACGCTTGCTCGCAATGACAAGGGTGTTTAATTTCCCGGGTACTTCATCCCCTTTGTCATTGCGAACGCAGTGACGCAATCCAGTGAATAGTGGTCTGTTCCTTATTATCTGGATTGCCGCGCCGATGGCTCGCAATGACAACGGGGATAAAAAAATCCCCCATGCGGGGGACAGCGTTACATAACCTTGCCCTGGGTGGGGTAAAATGTCAGCTGAATCTTTTCCCATTTGGCAAATTCACCGGGCGGCAACATCTTGAACGGTTGACACGTGTTAATCGCATCACGAATGGTATCCAATACATAGGCAAATCCCGCATCCGTATTTGCCCGCGCGGCGGATTCAAACCACACGTCGCGAACCATGCCGTTTTTGTTCATGGTCAAATGCGCCACCGCGCGAATATCGGTGATATCGGGCCGCGTTGTATCAATGACCCAACAACGCGTCATCGCCACCCGCAGGGCATCAACCACCGAAATCGACATCGTACGGTCCAACGTCATAACTTCGCGGTTAACACGCACAACGGTTCTTTTTTTCGGGGCCGGTTTTTCTTCCACCGGCTTTTCGGGGGCGGGCGTCGGTTCAGGTTTTGGCGACGGTGGCACTTCGTCCACCAACGACGGGGTATCTATTGGTTTTTCGGAAACCGGGTCCGGTTCGGGTGCCGGGGTGGGGGTGGGTGTCGGTTCCGGCACCGGGTCGGGCGTCGGCGCGGGGTCCGGTTCGGGCATCGCCGTATTCATCAGTCGGGTTTCATCGCCCGTGACATTGACCGCCGACAAATCGATTTCCGTGATTTCCACGCGGTCGGGCGCCACCAGTTTCGCCCGGTCAACCACAACCGCAAACGACGTCAGCATCACCGCCACCAGCGCCAGATGGCCGCCCACCGACATCAAAAAATTTTCAGATGAAAATTGATTCCACCGTTTCATTACTTATCCAATTGTGTCCGCAATCCGACGCGCTGGAAACCGGCGTCCTTCAACTTACCCATCATCACCATGACCGCACCGTAATCCGCGTGGCGGTCACCGTTAATCATAATAGTTAACTGGGGATTTTCACCGCGCATGGCAACCGCGCGTTTGACGACATCGTCGGCCGCCAACTGCATTTCCCCCAGATAATAACGACCCGCGGAATCCACACTGACCGAAATGGCGTGGTCGTTGCCCGTCAATGCCGACCGACCCGCGCGCGGCAAATCCAAATCAATCCCCGCCGTCAATATCGGTGTCGTCACCATAAATACCGCCAACAACACCGTCATGATGTCAATCATGGGCGTCAACGAAATGCTGGCATCTGAACTTCTGCGTCTGCTTCTGGACATAATGCGACGTTTCCTTTGTTATTATTTCTTTGATTTCTTTTCAATTTTGATGGCGGATTTCATTTCTTTGCGACTGTCTTCCAATGTGTCGTACAAATCGTCCGCTTTCTTGGTAAAATATTGATACGCGACCGCCGCCGGCACCGCCGCAATCAGCCCCAGCGCCGTTGTCCCCAATGCCGTCGCCAAACCCGGTGCAATCACCCCGATGGACACAGACTGGTTCACGCCGATGGATGCAAACGAATCCATCACGCCCCAGATTGTCCCAAACAGCCCCACAAACGGCCCCACATACGACAACATGGATAAAAACCACAAATTCCGGTCATACGGGCGAATCAAACGGTCAACCACCAAATCCAGGTTGTCATTCGGCTGAATCCGGACCGGATTTCTGCGCGCGCCGCGCCACAAACGAATTTTTTCAATAATAATCGCCCACGACACCACACTGGCCGCCACCAACAGCAGCGAAATAAACAGTGTCATGATATCCCCGCCCGTAAACAGCGATAATAACGAGAAGTTGTTGGTCATCTTTTTCCTTTCCTTTTTTAAAAATTTACCGTTCCACAATTTCCAGCATTTCCGCCGGAATGCGTTTCGGGCGCAGATTTGCGCCAATATATGCGACCGCGGCCGTCAGTATAGCATAAACGGTGCCGTCTTTCACGAACTTTTGTTCAATATCCAGCGATGCGGCGCCCAGTTTGGTCATGCGGGTTTCGACGACAAATTCGTCCCCCAACCGCAACGGCCGGATATAATTAATGCCCAGCGATTTAATCACAAACCCGACGTCGCCGTCCGGGGGCGTTGCACCGTGCAACCACTGCATCCGGGCGCGTTCGGCAATTTCGATATAGCGGCCATGATACACAATCCCGCCCGCATCCGTATCGGCATAGGCAATCATAAACGGGAACACATGCGGCGTCATTTTTCCAACCCCAAATGTTTGTATCCGGCGTCGGTGATGATGCGGCCGCGGGGCGTGCGTTGCACAAAGCCCAACTGCATCAGATACGGTTCGATTACATCTTCGATGGTGTCGGTCGGTTCCGACAGCGCCGCCGCCAAATTATCAACCCCGACCGGCCCCCCGGCATAATGGCGAATAATCGCGTTCATATATTCCCGGTCAATTTCATCCAGACCGCGCCCGTCCACATGCAACTGGAACAGGGTGGTTCGGATTGTATCGGCGGTGATTTGCGGCGCGCCGGTTGCGGCGGCAAAATCACGCGCCCGCTTTAACAAACGGTTGGCAATACGCGGCGTGCCGCGTGCCGCCCCGGCCAGTGCCAGCGCAGCATCCGCATCAATCGACGTGCCCAAAATCCCGGCACTGCGCCGGATAATCTGGGCCAAATCGGCCGGCGAATAGAATGTCAGACGCAAATCAATCCCAAAACGGTCGCGCAACGGATTCGACAGCAATCCCGTACGGGTCGTCGCCCCAACCAACGTAAAGGGCGGCAGGTCGATGCGCACGCTTTTGGCGCTGGGGCCTTCGCCCAGCATGATGTCCAGCTTAAAATCTTCCATGGCGGAATACAGGACTTCTTCAATTGCGGTCGGCAGACGGTGGATTTCATCAATAAACAACACGTCCATCGGTTCCAGCGATGTCAGAATCGCGGCCAAATCCCCCTGTTTGGTCAGCATGGGCGCGGCCGTTGCCCGGAAATTGGTCCCCAATTCGTTCGCCACAATATGGGCCAGGGTGGTCTTCCCCAACCCCGGGGGCCCATACAGCAACACATGGTCCATGGCTTCCCCGCGCGACCGGGCGCCTGAAATAAAGACCGACAGGTTTTGCTTTAAACTGTCATGCCCGATAAAATCCCCCAGCGTTTTCGGTCGGATGGATGCCGCCAAGTCGTCCGGGATATTCGGGTCCAAAAATCTATCGTTTGTGTTCATCATTACAACAATTTGTCTTCGGCGTTTTCGCGACCCACATACGCTTTCAGGTCATTGTACATCTGGCGCAGGTCGGCCGGTTGGCCATAGGTATCGTCGGCATTCTTGACCCGGATGGTTTCCAGGTCGATTTGCGCCTGTTTCTTTAACACCTGGGTTAACTGGGTGGCAAAGGCCTTGGCATCGTCGGATTCGGACGCCCCCTGTAACAACAGCCCACGGTTCGGACGCGGCGACAAAAACGCAAAGTCCGACAGCGCCGCATCCGGCGACACCAGCGCAAATCCGGAAACTTCGGGTCGGCGCATCATGGCCTGTAACACGTACCACGCCCCCAGACCGTGCCCGGCCAGCCAGATTTTATCACTGTCTTCGTTATGATTCTGGATCCAGTCGATAACCGTCGCGATATCCAGCATGTTGTCGGCAGTGGTGCCGATTGCCCCTTCGGAATCGTTGACCCCGCGGTAATTAAAGCGCAATACAGAAAATCCAATATCCATAAACGCCCGGAACATCGCATAGGACACACGGTCGTTCATATGATGCTTTTGACGTGGATTGCCAGACAACACCACGGCCAGCGGTGCCGACGGTGTCGCGGATTTGTGATACACAGCGTGCAGTTTGCCGGATTCACCCGTAATGATAATATCAACCATTATATCCACCTTTCCTTTTTATTAATTACATTTACTTATAAAACATTCGGCGCACGGTTTTCAATAAAAATCTTTTTGATTTGACACACATTGCGCGAATGTTCTAAGATTGCATAAAGCACTTTTATATGTGCCTGGGAGAAAAAGGCTACATCATGGCAAGATTGACATTAATGATTGCAGCAGCAGCGCTGGTTTCCGGAACGGTTATGGCGGCCGAAGACTTTGCCACATACACGGATTTTCAGACAATTTACACCGAAACACCGGTCCAGTCGTACTATGCGTACCCCGACGATCCGAACTTTATCCCGGAAACGGAATTTATGGAACGCGCCGACAGCATCAATTACGACCAGAATATCGAAAATGCCCGCGCGTATGAATCCATGATGATGCCCGGCGTTTCGTTCGCCACGCGCCCGATGGTTATTTGCCGTAACTTTGGCTGCACCCATCTGAACGACCGGATTACACGTACATTCTTGTTCAACAGTCTGGCCAACATGTTCATGATGAACGCCCATTCACGCGTTTATATCTGCGAAGCAGACCCGTTTTCGCGCGATTGTCTGCAATCTGGGATTTCGTTCCCGGTGCGCGCGGGCATCGCCAACGCCATGGTTAAAATACCAAAGGCAACAATTTCCCAGGTCAATGTTTCGACCGGACTGTCCAAGGCGACGGTTGGCATGACATATGATTTTCTGGTTAATGGCATTGACCGCAAGTGTGAACCGACCATTATGGACATTTCCGTGCCCGCCAATTCCCAGGCGACGCTGTCGAACCGCGAATTCACATGCAATATGACCAGTGATGGGATGACAAACGTTTCCCTGTTGGTCAGCATTGATTACATTGATTTGGATTACGGCATCTTGGGCGGATATTATTCCCTGGGGTTACAGGGGCCGACGGCCGGCGGCGGGACGGGATACGCACTGTTCAAGACAGAATTCACCAACGGCGGGATGCAGTTCCGCGCGTTACAGGCCGACATGGATTTCACCAGCGATATGCGCACCATTCAACCGGGCGAATACGCGGTGGAACCGTTAAAGAAATAACCCGTTCAAAGTTCAATTCTTTGAACGGTCAACATTGAACTTTGATGAATAACACAATTCTGATTATTGACGACGACGATATGCTGCGCAGAACCCTGGCACGGGGCCTGCGGGCGGATGGTTTTGACGTCATTACCGCCGCATCCGCCGAAGATGGGGCGGACATCTTGGGCAAAATCGTGGTAGATGCCGTGGTGTTGGACCGAATGATGACGGGAATGGACGGATTAACATTCTTGAAAAACATGCGGGCGGGGGGCGACGCAACGCCGGTCATTATGCTGACGGCGATGACGGGGCCGGAAAACGCAATTGCGGGGCTGTCGGGCGGGGCGGACGATTATCTGGCCAAACCGTTCCAGTTGCGCGAATTGGTTTTGCGTTTGCGGCGAATAATTCGCCCACGCGTCCGGGCCGCCGCGCGCATGCCGGACGGATTGGTGTTTGCCGACGATGAATTCTTTGTCACGGACAAAAACGGCGGACATCCGCATGTTCTGGCGCTGTCGGGCGAAGAAAAAAAACTGATGCAGCATTTGGTATCGCCGGTTGGCAATATCGCGCCCGCCGCCCCCATGGTCGCAAAACGCTTGCGCAGTAAATTAAATGGTGTATTATCAAACATAGACATTATTACCATCCGCGGTCGGGGATACAAACTGATACACCGCAGCCCCACCACCGATGGCAACAACGAAAACGGGAAATAGATATGAGATTGATTCCACGCAGTTTCTTGTGGCGCACCATTTTAATGGTGCTGATTCCGCTGATTATCGCCCAGATTATTGTGGCCAACGCGTTTTTTGGCAATCACTGGACACGCGTGCACGGCACAATGGCGCGCACATTTGCGGGTGAAATCACATCGATGATGAACCTGATGGATGCGGACCAGGATACCGCCGCCGCCATGATGGCGCGCGACACCGGCATCAACGTCACGACCCACGACCATTTAAACCGGCCAAAGCGTAATGATAACAATTCCCACGAAGCCGGCATGTTGGCCGACGAATTGTCCCGCCGTTTGAAACGCCCGGCCAATATTTATATTGACAAGGGGCGACGGCTGTTGTACGTCGATGTGCCGACGCTGGACGGGAAAATCGCAACATTTGGGACATCGCTGTACCGTATTTATTCCACCAGTACAGAGGTGTTTATCATCTGGCTGTTGGGGTCGATTTTGATTGTGTCGGTCTTAATCGCGCCGTTTATCATCATGCACACGCGCAGTATTCGCCGCATTGCCCGCGCCGCGGGGAATTTCGGCCGCGGGCTGGATGCGCCGGGCTTTGTTCCGACCGGGTCCAAAGAAATCCGCGAAGCCGCCACCGCAATGATTACCATGAAAGAACGCCTGAACCGATACAACCGCACGCGTACCGACATGTTAAACGCGGTCAGCCATGACTTAAAGGCGCCGTTGACACGCATGCGTCTGGCGGTTGAAACGGGCGGGGCGACACCCGACGAATTGTTGCGCGATATTGACCGTATGTCGGAAATGGTGAACGGATACCTGGCCTTTGCCCGCGGGGAAATGCCGGAAATCGAACAGACCACAGAATTGCCGGCCATGTTAATTCGCATTGCCCGCGACGCGGCCCCGGATAAAAAGATTATCACCGAATTCCCGGACGTCCCGGCCCAGTTCTATGCCCGGCCGATGGCGTTGGCCCGCGCGTTTGGCAACATCATCGAAAACGCGGCCAGATTTGCGACAAAGAAAATTAAAATCACGGAAATTGACACCACCGACAACGTCACCGTCATTATCGAAGACGACGGCCCCGGCATCCCAGATGATCGCAAGGCCGACGCCATGCGCCCGTTTGTGCGCCTGGATAATGCCCGCGGCAATGACACTGGCGGCACGGGATTGGGTCTGTCGATTGCCCAGACGGCAATTGAAAACCACGGTGGTCAAATGTTCCTGGAAAACAGCGACATGGGCGGTCTGCGCGTGCGCATCATTCTGCCGATTTAATGTGACAGTGTAACGAATGGTATCTGAAAATGAACTTATATAAATACGTATCCGACGCAATTAATGAAAAACTGGGCATGACCGTTAATTTGGAAGTGCCGCGTAACCGCGAATTTGGCGATTTTTCCACCAACGCCGCGATGGTGATGGCAAAATCGGCCGGCAAAAATCCGCGTGAATTGGCGGGCGATATCGTCCCCAAACTGATGGAATTGGAATTTGTCGCCGATGCGTCCATTGCGGGCCCGGGATTCATCAATATCAAATTGCGCGATGATTTCATATGGGACGCGGCATCCCAGCCCGCCCAGCCACGTGCCGCCACGCCCATGACCATTGATATGGATTACGGGTCGTACAATGTGGCAAAATCGCTGCATATCGGGCATCTGCGCACATCAATTGTGGGCGACACATTGAACCGCGTTGCCAAATTTTTGGGCCACAAAACCATTTCTTATAATCATATCGGCGACTGGGGCCGCCCGATGGGATTGGTGATTGCGTATATCGAAAGCCTGCACCCACAGTGGCCGTTTTTCGCCGCGGATTTTGATGCGGCCAAAATCAACCCGGCCGATTACCCGATTACGGCGGCCGAATTGGACACGTATTACCCGGCGGCATCTGCGCGCGGGAAAAACGACCCGGAATTCTTGGACCGGGCGCGCCAAATCACCGCCGATTTGCAAAACGGGCATCCGGGATACACGGCACTGTACAACCTGTTTTTGGCGGTATCGCTGGATATGATGGATGGTATTATCCAGAAATTAAACATGATGCCGTTTGATAAAACACTGGGCGAACGCAACGCATCAATGCACCTGGACGGGGTGGAAAAAATGCTGCGCGACAAAAATCTGTTACAGACCAGCGACGGCGCAGAAATCGTTCCCGTCCGCCGCGACAGCGACGCCGAACCGATGCCGCCGTTCATGTTTTACAATTCCCGTGGCGCTGACACGTACGAAGCGACCGATTTGGCCGCCATCTGGTATCGTAAAACCCACGACAACCCGGACAAGATTTGGTATCTGACGGACGCGCGTCAACAATTGCACTTTAAACAGGTATTCCGCGTGGCGGAAATGCTGGATTTGTTCCCGGTGGAAAACCTGGAACACCTGTATTTCGGGACCATCAACGGGCCGGGCGGCCAGCCGTTTAAAACACGCGATGGAAACGCGGCTGGATTGCTGGACATCATCGACATGGTGGGCGACGCCGTGCGTGCGCGCGTGGCGGATGCGGGCAAAACACTGGATAACGACACAATCGAATCCATCGCGTTGGCGGCGCTGAAATTCACAGATTTGATGCACGACGTCAAATCCGATTATATCTTTGACCCCGCACAAATCACCAGCTTCGAAGGGCGCACCGGGCCATACATCTTGTACACGGCGGTCCGCTTGAATTCTGTTTTGCGCCGGGCAGGGGACACCACCCCGGTTGCCGCACCCGAATTGTCGGCCGACGAACGCAATTTGTTAATCGGGATTTTGGAATTTGAACGCGTTGTTCAAAATACATTTGAAAACCGGTCAACGGACCTGTTGGCCAATTACACATATGATTTGTGCCAATTGGTGAACACATTCTATCACAATTGCCCGATTTTGCGCGACGACGTGGCGCCGCAAACACGGGCGGCCCGTCTGCATATCGCGGCCGCGGCCCAGCGGACACTGGCCGATGCCATCGGATTGATGGGGCTGAAAATCCCGGCCGAAATGTAGAAAAACGCCCAAACGGGCGTTTTTTGTTTTGACGGGCGACATTACACACGGTATTATAATACCATACTGATTTTCCTTGACTTTTCCGCGGCATTCATTCATAATGACGCCGTTTGAATTTAAAACATAGGACAAAATAAAATGGCAGCGACAAAATCGTTAAAGAAATGCGAATTGGAAGCGAAATGGTTTCTGATTGACGCAACCGATTGCACGCTGGGGCGTTTGGCGGCGTACACCGCGAACATCCTGCGTGGCAAGCATAAGCCGACCTGGACACCGAACATGGATTGTGGTGACCACGTCATCATCATCAACGCGGACAAGGTTGCCCTGTCTGGCAAGAAAGCGGAAAAAACCAAATTCTTTTGGCATTCCCTGTGGACCGGCAGCACCAAAGAACGCACACTGGGCCAGATGCGCAGTGAAAAACCGGAAAAATTGGTCACCAACGCGGTAAAGCGTATGATGGGCCGTCGCACGGCGGTTGCCCTGGCGAACCAGCGTTTGAAAAAACTGCACGTTTATGCCGGTGCCGAACACAAACACGCCGCCCAAAATCCGACTGTTATCGATTTTGCTGGCTTGAACCGTAAAAATAAAAGGGGCGAATAATGACAGAAGTAAAAAAAGCAGCAGCTAAAACAGCGACCAAGAAAGCTGCCCCCAAAGCCGCCGCGAAAAAAACAGCCGCCGATGTCAAATTGACCGGCGCGACATATGCAACCGGCAAACGTAAAGATTCCGTTGCACGCGTCTATTTAATCCCGGGCAAGGGCAACATCATCATCAATGAAACACCGATTAACGACTATTTCCGTCGTCCCGTGTTGCAGATGATTATCGCCCAGCCGTTCGGCATCACAAACCGCGCCGGTTCCTATGACGTGGTTGCGATGGTTGCGGGCGGTGGTCTGTCCGGCCAGGCGGGCGCCGTTAAACACGGTATTTCCAAGGCCCTGGAAAAGGCGGAACCGGAACTGCGCAAGGCGTTGAAGGCCGCGGGCTTCTTGACACGCGACAGCCGTGTTGTTGAACGTAAGCACTATGGTGTGCGCAAGGCGCGTCGTTCGACACAGTTCAGCAAACGTTAATTTTGGCGATTGCACGACAGAAATCCCGCGTTACGCGGGATTTTTTTATAGACAAAGTCATAAACCAGCACTATATTTACCCAATCAAAAAAGGTAACATTATGAAAAATCGCAATCTGTTAATTACAGCCGGAATTGCAACCGCAATGGTGCTGGCATTGGCCGGATATACCGGATATCAGACTGGCCGCATACACGCCAAATCCAGCCGCGAAAAAGCCATCCATTTGGCACACACCCAGCAATCCATCAAAATCGAACACGAATATAATATCAAACACCAAACATTGACCAACGCGTTTATCCACACTATGGATTCGCTGGCCAATTTAAAAGATACGCCGTCGGCCCGGTTCAAACTGGAAATCCGCCAGTATCAGAAAGACATCTTGAAACTGAAACGGGACCGCACAGAATCCTTGTTGACAATCAACCAGGTGACCCAGGATTTATTGGAAACATGCCGTTAAAAAATCCCGCAAACGCGGGATTTTCTTTATTAACGCTGATGCGCGGCGGATAAATATTGAACCGTTCGCGCGGTGCATGTCGCATCGGCCGATTTCGTCGTCCGCGCACACGGCATTGGGCCGGCCGGGGCGGGGCGTTCGTCGGAACATTTTGTCACAATCGCAATCAAAACCAGACCGGCCACCAACTGGCCAATCAATTGTCCCGCCAACGCGGGCCATAAATCCGGCATTTTTCCCTTGTTCATACTGTCCCCCGGGGCTGTTAACGCTGCACCTGGCGCAGACTGTCCATGAACGCAAATTGGGCGACGTTGTTGAACACACTGTCGGGGCGGGCCATATTTTTCGGGGCCGGCTGGGCCGTTTTTGGCACAGACGCGTCATCCGATTTGACAATCCCGTGCATTTTCGCCAAACGCAACATCGTCGCCAACGCAATCAACGCCAAAAATATTGTAAAAGAAGAATTAAAATTATCGTTCTGTTTTGTGTTTTGGTTTTTGTTTGCCATGTTAAAATTCCTTTGTACATGTTCAGCATAAAACGCAACCGGCCGCACGTCAACAAAAATCCCGCACCGCGCCCAAGTTTGTGTTGCGTTTAATAAAAAAGCGTGTATAATCACTGCGCAATTTCATTTATTACATGGGGAAAGCTATGTTCAAGAAAGAAAAAATCAAGGATTTACATTATTCTGTCACGGGTTTGATTTCCGCCGCCGATTTACAGGCCGCCGCCGATGAAATCTTGACCGAATACGGCAAAACCGCAAAAATGCCGGGATTTCGTCCGGGTCATATTCCGTTATCTGTTCTGCGCCAGAAATTCAATGCGTCCGCATATGGCGAAGCCATCGATAAACTGATGAACAAAGATTTAAACACATACTTGGCGGACAAGAAAATCCGTCTGGCGGGTGCGCCCAAGGCTGACTTGGCCGGCTGGGAAATCGGCAAAGACGCGGAATATTCGTTGGAATTCGACATTTTGCCGACATTGCCCGCGATTGATTTGGAAAAATTCACAGTAACCAAGAAAGTCGCCAAACTGGACGAAGCCGAAGTTGAAAAATCACTGGAAAACATCCGCAAAAACCGCAGCATCGCTGAAAAACAGGGTGCCGATTACGCGGCGGCCGACGGCGACGTTGCCGTCATTGATTTCAAGGGCTTTGTCGGTGACGAAGCATTCGAAGGCGGCGAAGCGAAAAAGCATCACTTGATTCTGGGTTCCGGCGCGTTCATCCCGGGCTTCGAAGATCAGATTATCGGTCACAAGGCCGGCGATAAATTCGATGTTAACGTTAAATTCCCGGCGGAATATCACGCGGCCAATCTGGCCGGCCAGGATGCCCGGTTCGAAGTTGTCCTGCACGAAGTGCGCAAACACATCTTGCCGGAATTGAACGACGAATTGGCCAAGGCCGTTGGCCAGGAAAGTGTCGAAGCACTGCGTGAACATATCCGCAAGATTTTGAACGAACAATATGCCGACGTCGCCCAGCGTGACATGCGCAACGAATTGTTGGACATCTTGGCGGACAAGGTTAAGTTGGATCTGCCCGAAACACTGGTGACCCAGGAATTCGACATGGCCAAATCCGAACACGAACGCGGCCACGCCCACTGTGGCGCCGATTGCGGCGACGCCCACAAATGGGACGACAAGAAAGAACGCAAAGACGCCGAACGCCGTGTGAAATTGGGCCTGATTCTGGCCGAATGGGGCACCGCGAACAAGGTCGAAGTTACCCGCGAAGACCTGCAACAGGCCATCTGGGCCGAAGCGGCACGCTATCCGGATCCGAAACAGGTGTTCGAATTTTATAACAAGAATCAGAACGCCCTGGCGATGTTGCGCGGCATGATGTTCGAACGCAAGGCACTGGACGCCATGCTGACACATGTCAAGACCAAGGAAAAACAGGTCAAGGCCGACGAATTGTTCAAACAGGCGTAACACCCGAACATTCAAAAAAATCCCCCAATTGGGGGATTTTTATTTGCGGATTATTCTCCTGCTTGCAAAGGGCGGGGCGGGGGATTATACTGGCATCATAGCCCAAGGGAGATAAAATGAAAAAATTTCTGGTTTTATGTATGACGGTTGTGCTGACGGCGTGTGCGGCAAACCTGAACAATGACCGGTATCAGACATCGGCGGCCGGACAGATTAATTCCGTCCAAGAAGGCGTGATTATCAACGCCCGACCGGTACGTATTGCCACAGAAAACGGTGGCGTCGGGTCACTGGCCGGTGGCGTTGCGGGCGGGGCGGCCGGTTCGATGATTGGCGGCAACACCGCGGTGAACGTAATTGGCGCGGTCGGCGGCGCGGTTCTGGGCGGATTCCTGGGGTCCAAGGCCCAAGAAGGTCTGTCGGCGCAAAACGGTATGGAATATATCGTGAAACTGGATTCTGGGCGTGCCATCACATTGACCCAGGGCGCAGATGTGAAATTTTCAGTGGGCCAGGCGGTCTATGTCCTGGACGCGGATTACGGCGAACGCGCCCGCATCATCGCCCGATAAAAAATCCCGCCCCGGCGGGATTTTTTTCTTGGCTCTTCATCGTCTTTGTCACCCCATGGCTTGACCATGGGGTCCAGGTATATGGAGTTGCACAGAACGTGCATGCAAATCTGCACACCAATAAATTTAAATTCCTTGAACACTAGCGTATAATGCGATATAATAGACACGCATTGGGAAACCGGTGTAGGCTTCAAAACCTGACAAAAGCAGTCGAAAGACTTTAAATACTCCACATTGGTTGGAGGGTCGTGAATACCCAATAAACGACGCTATTGCTTTTGATAGTTTTGAACCTCCAACCACCCAAATGTTTTGGGTGGTGTTTTTTTAACACAAGGAGAAGAAAACTATGGCAAAATTATTAATCGACGCCAATTACTATGGCAGTGTGATGCGCCATGCGCGCCAGCATCTAAAAATCAGTGTGACCGATGCGGCGAAATTATTGAAAATGAGCCGACGGGATTACCAACGCTGTGAACGGGGCCAGGCGTTGTTTGACATTGGCATATTGCGCCGGTTTTTCCACGGTGCGTTTGCACTGCTGTTGATAAAACGCAGCCGCGACAATTTGTAACATTGTCCCCCGAATGGGGGATTTTATTACTGGATTGCCACGCGCGCTACGCTTGCTCGCAATGACAAGAGAGAGTAAGTGCCCAGTCTTAAAAAAATCCCCCGGTGGGGGATTTTTACTTCTTTATCACAAAGTTCACCAGTTTATTTGGCACAACCACGGTTTTTATAATTTCCGCATCGGCCAATTTTCCGGCGGCGGCCGCGCGGGCCGCATCAATGATATCCGATTCCGCCGCGCCCACCGGCATGACAAAATCCGCAACGCGACGACCGTTAACCGATGCCACGATGGTCATTTCCGTCTGGACCAATTTGGATGCGTCGTGCGTCGGCCACGGGTACAGCGCCAACATTTCACTGTGACCGATTTTTTCCCACATTTCTTCGGTTAAATGGGGGGCAAAGGGGTTTAAAACCTGTAACAAAATGGCATAGGCATCACGCGGCATCGACCCCGAAAACGCGTTAATGTATTCCATCATTGCCGAAATTGCCGTGTTAAACCGCATACCCGCAATACGTTCGCCAACATCCGCAATCAATTGGTGCGTGATGCGTTCCTGGGGGGCAGTCATGGGGTCATCGGTTAATTTGTCGGCCATGTTTTCCACACGTTTCAAGAAACGCTGAACACCGGCCAGGGTACCTTCGGACCAATTGACGTTTTGTTCCCACGGGCCCAAATACAAAATGGTCAAACGACATGCGTCCGCACCCGCGCGCGCAACGACATCCGAACTGGGGACCATGTTGCCCAATGATTTCGACATCTTGCGTCCGTCGGCCGCCATCAACAGACCGCTGCTGGTGCGCTTGGCATAGGGTTCAACCCCAGGCACCAGCCCCAGATCCGACAGCGCTTTGTACCAGAAACGGGAATAGAGCAGGTGACGCGTCGTATGTTCCATACCGCCGTTATAGTGGTCAACCGGCATCCATTTATCCAATTGGGCACGACTGCAAAATTCGTTGTTATTTTTTGAATCCAGATAGCGCAGGAAATACCAAGACGAACCCGCCCACTGGGGCATTGTGTCGGTTTCACGATGCGCCGGCGCACCACAGCACGGACAGGGTACATTCACCCAATCGGTTGCACGGGCCAGGGGGCTTTCCCCTTGGTCGGTGGGCTTGTAATCCGACATGTGCGGCTGTAACAGCGGCAATTCAGAATCCGGCACCGGCACCCATCCGCATTTGTCGCAATGAATCAACGGAATGGGTTCACCCCAATACATCTGGCGGGAAAATCCCCAGTCTTTTAATTTATATTTGGTCGCGCCGCGGGCAAAACCACGTTCCGTACCGTATTTAATCGCGGCGGCGATGGCATCTTCTTTGCCCATGCCGTTCAAGAAATCTGAATTAATGTGGGGACCGTCACCTTCCCAGACTGCATCAGGGGTGCCGCCACCCAAAACCGGAATGATATCCAGGCCGAATTTTTTTGCAAAATCCCAATCGCGACCGTCATGTGCGGGCACGGCCATAATCGCCCCAAAACCATAATCCGCCAACACATAATCCGCAACAAAGACCGGAATTTCCGCGCCCGTAAACGGATTGACCGCACGCACACCGCGCAGTTCGACACCCGTTTTTTCACGCGTTACGTCGGTGCGTTCGATATCGGATTTCGCGGCCGCGGCGGCAATATATTCACGCACCGCATCGGCGTTTTCAATACGCCCATCTTTCAGCCATTTTTTCACCAGTGCATGTTCCGGCGCAATCACACAGAACGTCACACCAAAAATGGTATCAATGCGCGTGGTATAAACCGTCATCACATCATCGCCCACACGGAAATCCACATCGGCGCCATATGAACGACCAATCCAGTTAATCTGTTCAGCCTTAACCCGGGCGGGATAATCCACCAACGCCAAATCATCAATCAAACGGTCTGCATATTTCGTAATCGCCAGATTCCATTGCAGTTTCATCTTTTTTTCAACCGGCCCGTGACAGCGTTCGCATTTGCCATCTTCCAGTTCTTCGTTGGTCAAATTTGTTTTACAGCACGGACACCAGTTCATCGGCAATTCCGATTTGTACGCCAGGCCCGCCTTGAAAAACTGGATAAACATCCACTGGGTCCATTTGATAAATTCCGGGTCGGATGTCGATAATTTCGATTCCGGATTAAACGACAGCCCCATGATGGAAATATCACGTTCAAAAATCTTGATTAATTCGGCGACGGATTCACTGGGATGCTTGCCAATTTTTGTGGCATATTTTTCAGAAGAAATCCCCATGGAATCATACCCAATGGGATACAGAACATCGTAACCCTGCATCCGGCGGAAACGCGCCATCGCGTCCATCCCGGCATAGGGCAACATATGACCGACGTGCAATCCGGCCCCACTGGGGAACGGGAATTCAATCAGGTTATAAAACTTTGGCTTTGACCCATCGTTTTTTGGAACGAACGCGCGCGCATCGGCCCAGCGTTTTTGCCATTTGGATTCGCGATTATGAATCTTTTGGATTTCGTCTGTCATAATAATGTCCCTGTGTGTATTTAAAATCCTGATAATTTTATACGGATGGTCTGTATAATTCAAGCTTTTTATCCCCGCCGCCCGACATTTGCATGCCCGCGGCATCGGCGCGGGACGATTGGGGCGTTTTTTACCCCAATTTTTCCAAAATCAGTTTTTTAAAAAGATAAATGAAATCAATCGAAACAAGTAAAAGTTAAACCAATTTATTAAATCACACCACCGGGGGCAGGGATGGTCACAAAAAATCACCAAACCGGACCCACGCATCGCATGCACCGCACGTATATTTTGGAACGCCACGACGCAAAAATCGCCCAGAAATCCGCCATTTTTCACCAAAATCCGGGCATTTTTGGTGTTTTTGGCGATTTTGACCCCAAATCGATGCAAAAACCGGCACAAAACAAGGCGGGCAACAAAATTAAAGCATATTATAAAATAATCAGGACACCATATTGATTACAGAATAATATTGAAATTTACACCATGTCGCATTATGACCCCAAATACCACGCCCAGAATCATAAACAATATGAACCACACGTATTTACACGGACCGGAAACATTTTTGCACACACCGTCACGGCTCAAAACACAAAAACACACCGACACGGATGAATAAAAATTAATATTCATTTTATACACCACAACAATACGACATACATCGATATGTAACGACACAAAAACACACAGATGTGCGATGGCGCATATTTATGTGTTTTTGTATATTTTCCGCCCCGACACAATACAAAACTATACATAATATATATTATGCGCCTTTTGGGAATACCGCCCTGCGATAATTATACGGGATATGATTTTGGTCATAATTTGGTCACCAAAATGACACCACATGGCGCAAAATTCCCACCATTTATATGTCCGGCGACACTGCTGGGACGCCGGACGCCCACATTTTCCACAATTGCGCCACCAAATAAACCACCGCGCCAACCACGCCCCACAGCCACACCCAAATATTTATGTCGTTTTCACATAACCAACCCGCCCGCACCACACCGCATTTTGACCATAAAACCACAAAAAAAACAGGACGCACGCGCCCTGTTCCATTTGATTAATTTTAATTTTTAACAAATCAGATTAATTCTTTGTAATTTTTTTAATTTTTGAAATTTTACCCTTTGCCATTTTGGTCAGTTTTTTGACACTTTTTTCCAAATCACTGTCGGATGCGGCCGCGACTTCGACCGGCTTTACATTCGAACAGCAATTGGGACATTTGGTCGCCGCCACATTAATCGATGTTTTACAATACGGACACGTGCGCGTCGTAACGGGTTTTTGCGTCCGGATTTTGTTCATCATCCGCACAAACAGAAAAATCGCGAACATCGTAATCAGGAAACTGACCACGGAATTCAAGAACAACCCGATATTCAGCGTTGTTGCGCCCGCCGCCTGGGCCGCCGCAACGGTCGGATAATGGACGCCGGTCACGCCACCCTTTAACACAATAAACCATTGGGAAAAATCCACACCACCAATCAACAGCCCAATCGGCGGCATAATCACATCTTTGACCAATGAATTCACGACACTGGTCATCACACTGCCGACGATGATACCAACCGCCATGTCAATCGCATTACCGCGTTCCATAAACGCACGAAAATCTTTGAAAAAGCTCATTTTTTCTCTCCTTTGTTTTGGTGTTTTTCGATTGCCGTCAAAACCTTGCCCAGCGTTTTGCGCAGACTTTCATCCTGGGTCTTGACCGTAATATCAGCCATGGCGTATGTGCGATACCGTTCATCAATCAATTGCGCCAAAATTTTACGACTGTCCGCGTTCAATAATTGCGGCCGCGTGTCGCGAAAATTCGTCCTTTTTACAAGCAGTTCCAAGTCGGCTTTTAACCAAACCGTCAACGCCTTTTTCAGGGCCATTTCACGCACGGCGGGCGTGATAAAGGCCCCTTCGCCGGTGGAAATAACCTTTAACGCGGGCGGACTGTCCAACAGACGTGCAATCACACGCTGTTCCACGCGACGAAATTCCTGTTCGCCGTACATGGCAAAGATATCCACCACACTGCACCCGGCCGCGGCTTCGATTTCTTTGTCCGAATCCACGAACGGAATCCCCAATCGCCGGGCCAAGGCCCGCCCTACGCTGGTCTTGCCCGCGCCCATCAATCCGACCATAACAATCGGCCGGTCCAATAAAATTTCTGATGCCAAACTACTCATAATACACGCATATTAACAACCATACCGCCCCCAGACAATAAAAAACTGGACTTTCGCATTTTTTATCCTATAATATTGACAAATAATAAAAAGGTACACAAGCATGAGAGCAGATTTAGAAGGACGCGTCGCACTGATTACCGGCGCCACAGGCGACACCGGCATGGCCATCGCCAAAGAATTTTATGCCCAGGGCGCATCGGTGGTTTTAACCGGTCGCAGCGAAGAAAAATTACAAAAAATTCGTGAAAAATTGATATCAACCCCAACCCCCGGCACACCGGAACCACTGTGCATTTGTCGCGATTTAACCACACCCATGGTCGAAAACGTTCTGGTTGACCAGACTGTTCTTCACTTTGGCAAACTGGACATCGTGGTAAATGCCGCCGCGATAGTAGAGGGCCGCTTTTTCGCAAAAACCGACGACGCGTATTTGGGTCACATGATGCACATGAATTTCAACGTGCCGTATAACATCTGTCGCGCGGCCATTAAACCGATGTGCCAGAATAAATACGGCCGCATCATCAATATCACATCCATCGCCGGATATATGGGCGACGCCGCGATGAGCACCTATGCCGCGACCAAAGGCGCACTGGCATCGGCAACAAAATCCATTGCCGCCGAATACGCACGCCGCGGCATCACGGCAAATTGCATCGCGCCGGGCGTTATCGACACCGGTTCGACAAAAAAATTACCCGCCCAGCGTCAGCAGGATATTAAAAACATGATTCCGTGCCACCGCTTTGACAAACCCGAAGAAGTTGCATATCTGGCCGCATTTTTGGCATCAGAACGTGCCGCATATATCAACGGTCAACAAATCCACATTAACGGCGGCTGGATTCGTTAATAAAATCCCCCATTCGGGGGATTTATGCCCCCCCCTAGTTACTGTAATAGCAATTTTGCGTATATATACATGACCCAGTCGCATCCGACCCGGATGTGACATAACATCCCGTCACCGACGTCGTACCGGCATTACTGTTGCCATTTTCCGGGCAACGCGTACATCCGGTTGTGCCGTTCAAACTGCTGCCGTAATATCCGGCGGCACACCGGTACGACGTCGTTGCTTTGCACGTATTACAATCGCAGGTGCGCACCACTTTCTTTTCATATCCCACGGCATGCCCAGACCATGACGCATCACTGACACAATTGACGCAGCCCGCACAATTTTCCTGACAATCAGAATAGGTATATGTACCAATACACCCCGGAACAACGGCGCTGGCCGATATTTCGGTATAACCCGTCGCACACGAACCACACGTTTCAAGGGCATAATTGCCATAGCACGTCTTGATTATCCTTTGACATCCGGCCGACACATCATTTACCGTGACCGCATCTAAATCCACACAATGCGACGCCATGCACATAATAGTCGCCGCCCAGGACGCCCGCCCCACCCCCAGTGCCACCAAGGCACCACACATAAATATATACTTTTTCATTTTCAACCCCTGTTGTTTTTTGAACAAAAAACCACCAACAAATTGGTGGCCAGGAGGTTGATGACAATTACTGGAATTGTGTCGCGTATTTTGTGTTATTCCGCGAACCCTCCTGACCCGGGTCCAGGAGTTATTGTTCGTCGAAACACATAATAAAACAGGCGCATTTTGCGCGCCAATTGAACATATTCCGACGCCAGCATCGGGTCATCACACCCCATCGACGGAACACCCGCCGACAAAATTATTATACTGCGCACCTGGATTTATTTCAACCACAAAAAAAGCGGGCCCACGGCCCGCCCCATTATTCCATATTTGACAATTGTTCCAATTGGTCGGCCGCGATTAACGCGTCAATCATTTCATCCAGTCCGGCCCCACCTGCCAGAATGTCATCCAATTTGTACAACGTCAATTTAATACGATGGTCCGTCACGCGTTGTTCCGGGAAATTATAGGTGCGGATTTTTTCACTGCGATCACCGGAACCGACCATACTTTTTCTTGATGCGTTACTTGCATTCATTTGTTCAAGACGTTGTTTTTCGTACAGTTTCGAACGCAACACTGACATCGCCGCAATTTTGTTTTGCAATTGCGAACGTTCGTTTTGACACGTCACAACAATCCCGGACGGGAAATGTGTGATACGTATCGCACTGTCGGTTTTGTTAACGTGCTGACCACCGGCACCGGACGCACGAAAGATATCAATGCGGATATCTTTGTCTTCGATGACGACGTCGATATCTTGCGCTTCGGGCATGACGGCGACGGACGCGGCACTGGTATGAATACGGCCGCCGGCTTCGGTTTCGGGAACACGTTGCACGCGATGAATCCCGGATTCAAACTTCATACGCGCATAAACGCCCACGCCCACGATTTTAAAAACAACTTCTTTATACCCGCGCAATGACGTGGCATTTTCTTCGATAACTTCGATTTTCCAGCCCTGGCGCATGGCATAGGATTTATATTGATTAAACAAATCGCCAGCAAACAATGCGGATTCTTCGCCGCCGACACCGGCGCGAATTTCCATAATCGCACTGTTGTCATCGGCCGCATCACGCGGCAATAATGCAATTTGAAGTTTTTTCTCAATATCCGGCAATACCTTGTTCAATTCAGCCAATTGTTCCAATGCCAACGATTTTAATTCCGGGTCGTGCTGCATTTCTGTCGCGTCGGCAATCCCCCGGGTCGTTTGAAAGTATTCGGCAATCACCGGCAAAACTTCGTTCAGACGCGAATACTCCTTGGACAGTTTGGTCAATTCATTGCCGGACACGGTACCCGAATTCATTTGCGCTTCGATTTCGGCGGCGCGTGCCTGAATGTCTTTTAATTTCTGTTCGATAATCATCTTAGTTTCCCATTAATTTAATCGCGGCATTCAAATCCAAAGTCTGCTGATTCCCGGTCTGCATATTTTTGACCGACACAACTTTATTTTTAACTTCATCTTCGCCGATTATCACACTGAATTCAGAATTAATTTTATCTGCAAATTCAATTTGATTTTTAAACTTCTTTTTCGCATCCAGATACGGTACCGCGACAATATTCGCATCCCGCAACGCCGCCAAAACCGACATGGCATAGGCAACACATTCATCGCCCATCACCAACACCGCGGCATTAACCGGACGCGCGAACGACGACAAATCAATCTTGTTTTCGTCCAGCAACGCCACCATCAACCGGGAAAACCCGACCGCGGCACCAACACCAATAATTTTGGTCTTGGAAAATTTGGACGCCAAATCTTCGTATCGACCGCCGCCACCGACCGCCCCCAATTCCGGAAAGCGCGACAAAAAGAATTCAAACACCACACCCGTATAATATGCGTGGCCACGCATGATTCCCAAATCAATTTCGGCGTTTTTTACACCCATCGATTCCAGCAATTTCATGAAATTTTCCATTTCAGAAATGGCCGAATCCAGGCTTTCATTTAAATTTAAAAATGCACGATACCCGTCTGTAAATACACGATTAATTTCATTTGCGGATTTTTCACCAATACTTTCCGCCAGGGCGCCCAGGAAATCATCCAGTTTGTCTTTTTTATCAATCAAGACAAATGCGTTACGCGCGGTCGCCGCATCCAGCCCCAGGTATTCAAACATCGCATTCCAGAATTTACGATTACCGATTTTGACCACCGTCGGCCCAATAAATTCGGACACAGATTCATATACGCGCGACAACGTCGCAACAATTTCCGCATCGTAATTTTCAGACAACGACCCCAGCCCCATGATATCCATGTCCATCTGGTAAAATTCGCGATAACGGCCACGCTGGGGGCGTTCGCCGCGATAATTGCGCGCAAATTGGTATGCACGGAACGGAAACACCAAATCATTCATGTGTCCCGCGACATATCGCGCCAGACCAACCGTCCCGTCATATCGCAGGCCCATTTTCGTGTCCCCTTTTTGGAACAAAAACATCTGGGTTTCGATTTCGTCCCAGTTATCTTTGTCCGTCAAGACTTCTGCCCGTTCGATGGCCGGCAAATCCAAATGCGCAAAGCCCGCCGTGCGCAAAACCCGCTGCATCCGCGCGGCGCATTCATCCACACAGCGCTGTTGCAACGGCAACAATTCAATAAATCCCGACATTGGCTTGGTTGGTTTTAAATCCATGGTAAAAATCCCTACTCTATTATTAAATCAGAAAAAATGATGACATATTTTATGTCAATTATATCACAGAATGAAAACAATAGCTAATACGACGCCCGGCGGGCGTGATGGAATGCGGCAAAAACAACACAATATTTAATCATTGGGATGATTTTATCGCAATTTTACCGCGTTGCAACAAAAATCGCCCCGAATAATTCCACACGCCATGAATTGAACAGGCCAAAATTTGGCGACATTATAAATACTGATGCAATTCAGCGCCATGGGCGGCCAACCAACGCTTGGCCCGTTCAACGCCAAAACCATACAATTCACGCACATACGCCCAAAATTCTGGCGAATGATCCATGTGCCGGCGGTGCGCCAATTCGTGCATCACAACATAGCGCATGACGTCCGTCGGCGCAAACGCCAACCGCCACGAAAACGATATCGTGCCCGACGACGAACAACTGCCCCAGCGGGACGTGGTGTCACGCACCGCAATGCGGCGCGGCCATAATTCACGCGGCGCGGTTCGCACCATATCGCGGACCGCGGTTAAAAATTCACGCCGCACCACATCGCGCAGACGGCGTTCAAACATATCCGCCCCGCCCCCGATATACAGCGTCATGCCATCGGCACTGAAATCATTTCCGCGCCGTGCGCCGTCGTGGCGCACCACCACCGTCCGCCCCAAAAAATTTAAAATCATGCCGTCGTGCACGGCCGTCTTTTGCGGGGCGCGGGCAAAAATGCGTTCAACCCACGCGCGCTTGCGTTCCAGAAATCGCAGCGCCGCCCCCGTCGGCGTCAACCACGGCTTGGATATACAGATTTCGCGACGCGGCGTTGTTCGCGGCCGCAGCGTGATGTTCCGCACCCCCCGGCGCGTTGTCACAATCACCGGGATTTGTTCGCCGTTTGATGTTTCAAAGACAAAATCCGCCATCTGTTGAATTATTTTTTAATAAATTTTGAAATTTCGCGCACCAAGCAATCTGCATCAAATCCGAACGCCCGATACACTTCGTCCCCCGGGCCCGACGCGCCAAACGAATCGATACCGATGGCGGCGTCCGCAAATTCAAACCATGGGGCGGTTGCGGCAGCTTCGATTGATACAACATATCCCGCCAGAATGCGCCGACGATATTCGGCCGATTGCGCACGAAATGCCGCAACGTTTGGCATACTGACCACCTGGACGCCGGATAATTTTTTTGCCGCGGCAACGGCCACCGGGACTTCGCCCCCCGTCGCAATCAGTGTCATGCGCACAAATTTCGTCTGGGCCGGCCAGATGACATACCCCCCGCGCGCGATTTCTGCATCGTCCGGGGTTGGAATCTGCTGAATTTTTTGGCGCGATAAAATAATGCACGACGGGCGCGTCACATCCCCCAACGCCGTGCGCCAGGCATATACAACCTCTGCCATGTTACAGGGACGAAACACATTTAAATTCGGCACCAGCCGCAGTGACGGCAATTGTTCCACCGGTTGATGGGTCGGCCCATCTTCGCCGACGGCAACGCTGTCATGCGTCAAAACATAGACCACCGGCAATCCCGACAGCGCCGCCAAACGAATGCTGGGGCGCATATAGTCACTGAACACCAAAAACGTTGACCCGTACGGCCGCAGACCGCATGTCGCCAACCCGTTCATGATGGCGCCCATCGCGTGTTCGCGCACACCGTAATTGATAAAGTTCCCAGAAAAATCATCCGCCGTAATATCCCGGTGCGATTTGGTTCTGGCATTCGTACTGCCCGCCAAATCCGCACTGCCCCCAACCAGGCACGGTATGGCCGCCGCCAATTTTTCCAAATACATTCCCGACAATTCGCGCGTTGCGATTGCGGGCGCATCCACGTTCGGGATATCCACCACCGGCACCGCCCCCGCATCGATACAGGGTTTATCTTCGTCCCGATGGACGCGGCGACGTGCGACCGCCGCCCATAATTTTTCGCCCCCGCGCGACGCGTATTGCGCCCCCAGCGCGTCCAATTCCGCATCCCCCAACGCCAATCCATGTGCCCGCGGTGTTCCCGCAACAGACGACCCGACGCCGATTGTTGTCCGGCATTGGATAAAAACCGGTCCGGCACACTGACCCGCGCGTTCCAGCGCCGCGTCCAGTGATTTAAAATTATTTCCATGCGCCGCAATAACGGTCCAGCCGGCGGCAGCCATACGGCGGGGGATATTAACATCGGTCTGGGCGACGCCATCAATACTGATACCGTTGTCATCCCACAATAAAACCAGGTTGTCCAATTGATACCGCCCGGCAAAGGCAATGGATTCGTTGGCCACGCCTTCCATTAAATCGCCATCAGAACACAGGCAATAAACGCGTCCACCGCTGCGGCGTATTTTGGCCCCCATGGCGATGCCGACAGCGTTTCCGACCCCCTGCCCCAGGGGGCCCGTTGTGGCCGCGACACCATCAATGCCGATTTCCGGATGGCCCGGCAATCCGCCCATTTTGCGAAACCCATTCAAATCGCCCACATTATATCCCGCCAGTTTTAACACGGAATACAGCAGTGCACTGCCATGGCCCGCCGACAGGACGAATTTATCCACCCCGCGACGCAGATAATTTGCGAAAATTGTTGTCACAATATCGGCCGCCCCCAGGACGATTCCGACATGCCCACTGCGTGATGCGCGCAGCGCCCCCAGCGCGTGCGAACGCAACGCCCCGGCCATTTCTTGTAATTGTTTGGATTCGTATCTCATTTTATGGTATTATACCACAAAACAGGTGTATTTAAAATGTTAAAAATCTGGACAGACGGCAGTTGTTTGGGCAATCCCGGCCCCGGTGGGTGGGCATTCCTGGCAACGGATGGAACAAATATCGCGGAACGTTGCGGTGGGGAAAAAGACACCACCAACAACCGCATGGAATTGATGGCGGTGTTACGCGCGCTGACGGCGGCGCGACGCCACAGTGCGGTTGAAATCCACACCGACAGCCAATATGTAAAAAACGGCATGACATCGTGGGTAAAAAACTGGAAGCGGAACAATTGGCGCACGGCGGACAAAAAACCGGTCAAGAACCAGGATTTATGGATGGCCCTGGACGCGGCGGCGGCATCGACAGAAATCCACTGGGTTTGGGTCCGCGGGCATGCCGGCGAAGAATTTAACGAACGCGTGGACGAATTGGCACGCACAGCGGCGGCGGCGTTAAAGTAATTATGGCCAACAAAGAAAGTTTGTTTTTAACCGCAGCCAAGAAAGTGTATCAACATTACCGCCCGGCGATGTGGCGTACGTTATACAGAACGATGCACAAAATGGATTCCGACCAACAAATGTCCCAGTGGCAGGCGACATGGACCATCAGCCTGATGGGGGCATTGATGATGCAATACGGCCGCCGGACAAAAAAATTGGCCCGCGAAATCCGCCGCGATTTATTCCGGGCACTGATTACCAACTGTGACCGGATTACACCCGAAACCTATCACTTGGCAACCACCAGCCAGCGCTATCATTTGATTTTACAAATAACGCGCCAATTACACGAAGAAATGTCTGCGAAATATCCGGACGTGGCCCCGACTGTACAAAAGGTTACATTTCGCAGATCCGAAACCCGTGACGGAAAAAAACGCACCCGGGCGGACGCGACTTATTATGACAGACACAATCACATTTGTTATTACACACATATTTTAACGTATCCGTTTGACGAAGTCATTGATACAATCGCCCACGAATACACGCACGCCCTGCAAAAGGCGCGCCACAGTGCGATGCCGCAATTTATCCTGGATTTCTTGGACACGCATCATCATTCCCATTTCCGGGCGCCGTATGCCCTGCGACCGGACGAAGTCGAAGCTGCGCGTATCGGCGCCCTGATACGGTATAACGTGAATGGTAATTTTGCGAAATTTTGTGAAAAATACGGACGCGATTAATAACAAACGGGGCCGATGCCCCGTTTGTTTTATTGATTTTGCGCATCCCCGCGAAAGCCCAATCCAACGATAAACATTTCCACCGAATCTTTGCGTGACGATGGCGGTTTGATGTGATGAACGTGTTCAAAATTCTGTTTGAACAATTTCAATAATTCGTTGGTTGTCCCCCCGGTAAATGATTTGGCCACGAATGTGCCGCCCGGCTTTAACGCGCGCAACGCAAAATCAAACGCGTATTCCAACAAAACCATTTGCCGGATGTGGTCGGTCTTTTTATGGCCGACCGTATTGGGCGCCATATCGGACAAAACCACATCAACCGTGCCCCGCCCCATTTCACCCGCCGGCAGATTCAGCTTTTCTTCCAGCCAGTGCAACGCCGCATCGGTGGTAAAATCCCCCTGATAAAATTCGACGCCGACAATCGGTTTGATTTCCAGCAAATCCATCGCAAAGATTTTGGATTTGGGAAACTGGCGCGCGATATATTGCGTCCACGAACCCGGTGCCGCCCCCAGGTCAACCACAACCTGGCCATTGCGCAAGAAATGAAATTTATCATTAATTTCAATCAGTTTGTACACGGCGCGGGCGCGATACCCTTCTTTCTGGGCGCGGGCAACGTATGGGTCGTGGGCCTGGCGCTGTAACCAGGCCACAGACGATTTTTTTGCGGCAATTTTTTTGTTCAGAATCTTCATTTTGTATGTGTGCGTTGTTTTCTGGCCGCGATTTGTTCACGCGCATGGTCGTAATACCCACGCGCCCGACGCAGCGCATATTCCGGCGACGCCAGATTAAATTTACCGGTATCGACACCAAACATCAGACTTTCCATCCCATGGTGCAGATATGTAACATCCACCGCATAGCCCGTTAAAATCTGGCCCATATCGTTGTATTGGTGATATACGGGACGCGGTTCTTGGACGTCAACAATGGTCCAGTCAAAAATTTTTGTCCATTTAATTTTCATATCTTATTGGGCCCCACCCTGCGCGGCTTTCATTTTTTCCATGACCGCTTCCATGCCACCCATTTTCTGCAACATTGCCATTTGCTGCTTCATCTTGGTGTATTGTTTAATCATATGTTCAACATCACGCACCGTGCATCCGGCAGATTCTGCAATGCGGGTTTTGGCATTGGCAAAAATCTTGTCCGGTTGGGCGCGTTCGGCCGGTGTCATCGCTTCTAAAATTTTAATCTGGGCGTCAACACTGCCATCTTTAATCTTTTCTTTCATGGCGGCAACGGCCCCGGACATACCCGGCACCATTTTTAATAATCCGCTGAAATTGCTCATCTTTTTAATCTGTTTCAACTGCGCCAGCATGTCGTTCATATCAAATTGACCCGACATCATGCGCGCGGCGGTTTCTTTCATGCCCGACGGGATTTTTTCTTCGACGGCGGCCATTTCCGCCGCGGTCATTTCCGGTGCATTGTCTGCTTTCTTTTTTCCAAATCCAAACATACTTCTTACTCCTTGGTGATTTAAATTTATTTCTTCTTTTTATCAGTAACCAGATACTTTTTCAAGTATTTCCCCGTCAGCGATTCCGGATTTGCGGCAATATCTTCGGGTGTGCCGGCCGCGATAACGCGTCCGCCCCCGCTGCCCCCGGTCGGCCCCAGGTCCACAATCCAGTCCGCGGTCTTGATTACTTCCAAATTATGTTCGATGACGATGACCGTGTTGCCCTGTTCCACCAATTCGTGCAGCACCGACAGCAACATCTTGATATCTTCGAAATGCAGCCCCGTCGTCGGTTCGTCCAGAATATACAGCGTCTGGCCGGTGCCGCGCGCGGCCAATTCCTTGGACAATTTGATGCGCTGGGCTTCGCCGCCGGACAAATCCAGCGAACTTTGCCCCAGTTTGATGTAATCCAGACCGACACGCTTTAACAATTCCAGTTTGCGCGCAATCTGGGGGACGTTCACAAAGAACCGGTACGCTTCGTCCACCGTCATGTTCAACACATCCGCGATGGATTTACCCTTGTATTTTACCGCCAGTGTTTCGTCGTTGTAACGCGCGCCATGGCATTTGTCGCATTCGACATACACGTCGGCCAAGAAATTCATTTCAATCTTTATCTGGCCGTCACCCTGACATGCTTCACAGCGGCCGCCCTTGACATTAAAAGAAAAGCGTCCAGATGTGTATCCGCGGGCCTTGGCTTCGGGCAGACCGGCAAAGAAATCACGGATGTTGGTAAATACCCCCGTGTATGTGGCCGGATTACTGCGCGGGGTGCGGCCGATGGGCGACTGGTCAATATCGACCACTTTGTCAATATTTTCCATGCCGCGAATAATGTCGTGGGCGCCGGTTTCCATTTTGGAATTATACAGCGCGCGCATCATCGCCGGGTACAACGTATCCAGCAACAGCGTTGATTTACCCGACCCCGACACGCCCGTCAAAGCAATGAATTTACCCAGCGGGAATTCCACATCAACGTTTTTCAGATTGTTTTCACGCGCGCCCTGGACCGTGATTTTTTGACCGTTGCCGGCGCGACGTTTTTTTGGCACGTCAATTTTCTTTTTCCCGGCCAGATATTGCCCCGTCAGGGAATCTTTGTTTTTAATCACCTGGGCGGGGGTGCCGGCCGCAACAATGTTGCCACCGCCAACGCCCGCATTGCGCCCGATATCGACCAAGTAATCGGCCGCGCGCATGGCGTCTTCGTCATGTTCAACGACGATGACGGTGTTATCTTTGTCACGCAACATTTTCAGCGTGTCCAACAATTTGTCATTATCACTTTGGTGCAGACCGATGGACGGTTCGTCCAACACGTACAGCACGCCCGACAGCCCACTGCCGATTTGTGATGCCAAACGGATACGTTGCGCTTCGCCACCGGACAGCGTTCCCGACATACGCGATAACGTTAAATACCCCAGCCCCACGTTCTGTAAAAATTGCAGACGGCTGGTAATTTCGCGCAAAACAATGCGGGCGATATCGTTGTCTTTTTGTGATAAATGGTTGGGCAAATCGGTGAACCACGCCAATGATTCATCCACCGCCATATTACACGTATCCATAATGTCCAGACCGTTGATTTTGATACACAGCGCCTGGATATTCAGTCGTTTTCCATGGCACATCGGGCACGGTTTCTGGGATTGGTATTTTGCCAATTCCGTGCGCATGGATTCGGATTCCGATTCGCGCCAACGGCGTTCCAGGTTTGGAATGACCCCTTCGTACGGTTTTTCATAAACAAAACCGTTCCAATTGATTTTGATGGCTTCGTCCCCACTGCCGTACAGTATCAGGTCTTTTTGTTCCTGGGTTAATGTATGCCATGGCTTGGCCAACGGAATTTTATATTTTTTGTGCAACGCATCCAACAGATGGTCATACTGGGACAGCATCCCGCCACGCGACCACGGCGCAATCGCCCCATCCAAAATGGATTTTGACGGGTCCGGAATCACCAAATCTGGCGACATATTCAATTGCATCCCCAGCCCGTCGCACGCCGTACATGCCCCCGCCGGCGCATTAAATGAAAACAGACGGGGTTCAATTTTGGGCACGGTGAACCCACTGACGGGGCATGCATAGTTCTGGGAATACAAAATATCTTCGCCCGTATCCAAACGGCGCACCAAAACAGACCCCGGCACCAGACGCAGCGACCCTTCGAATGATGCGTACAGACGGGAATAAAATTCTTCGCGGGCGCCATCCGACATGTCCGCCCCTGGCATCGCCAGACGGTCCACAATCACGAAAATATTGTGTTTTTTATTCTTGTCCAACGGCGGCACCGACGATAAATCGTACAATTCGCCGTCAATAATGGCGCGTTGGTACCCCTGTTTTACCAAGAACGCCAATTCCTTGCGATATTCACCCTTGCGGTCACGAATCAGCGGCGCCATGATGTAAATCTTGGTCCCGGCCGGGATTTTCATGGTCCAATCCACCATTTCACCAATGGTTTGGGATTTAATTGGCAATCCGGTCACCGGCGAATGCGGCACGCCGATACGCGCCCACAGCAATCGCAGATAATCATAAATTTCAGTCACGGTTCCGACGGTCGAACGCGGATTTTTGGATGTGGTCTTTTGTTCAATGGAAATGGCCGGGGCCAGCCCTTCTATCATATCGACATCGGGCTTTTTCTGCATGTCCAAAAACTGGCGCGCATAAGAAGACAAAGATTCGACATAGCGGCGCTGTCCTTCGGCATAAATGGTGTTAAAGGCCAGCGACGATTTGCCCGAACCAGACACGCCGGTAAAGACCACCAATTTGTTTTTTGGTATGTCCAGGTCAATATTTTTAAGATTGTTTTCGCGGGCGCCCCGCACTTTTATTGTATTCATGCTTCTTAATATAGGGCAAAAAACGATAATTTCAATACAAAAAGGGCGAAATTTCTTTCGCCCTGGACCCTGTAAAATTCGGGGATTTATTCCGCGTTTGCCGCGCCCGCCATCAGGCTGTCGGGGGCCATGGAAATCCCGGATTTGCGGGTATGGTCCGCACCCAATTTCGGGGCCATTTTCCCATCAACCCAGACGTCAATTCCGCCGGCGTTGCCAAATGTCCCCTTGTACTTGTCCCCGGCGGGCACATAATAGATGTCACCCGGGACCAAAACGCGGCTGAACACGGTGTTGCCGCGCCCATCTTCGATTTTAACCCAGGATTCCTGGGCGGCCTGTAAAATAACATCGGCATTTTCGCGATTTTCGGTGCCAAAGCGTTCACGTACCGCCTGTTTAAAGGCCGGGTCCGCCACCGCAACCACCGGCGCGGGCGCAACCACCGGTGCGGGCGTATCAGCCCCCGGGCGCAACGCCAAGGTCAATCCAACAATCAAAATCACCAACGCGACCAAACCCGCCACAAACCAAATCCAATTTTTACGCACAAACTGGGCCGCGCGGGCAAAAAATCCGGCCCGCGAACGCTTGGCCCCCGCCGCCGCACAACCAGCCGCATCTTCGGCGCCATCACCGGCCGCCACCTGGCATTCGGGCAACAATCCCATTTCGCGTTTAATCTTGGTCACAATTTCTTCGGGATCCAGCCCCAGTTCCATCGCATAATTGCGGGCAAAACCCAACACATAAACCAATTCCGGAATTTGATGATAATTACCGCTTTCCAACGCTTCTAAGAATTCTTCGCGGATACATAACTGTTTGGCAATAGTCGGAATTTCACGCTTGCGCCGGCCAGTTGTGCGCGCATTGCGCAACATTTCCGCCGCGGTCATTTCTACATTGTTTTCATTCATTTTCATCCATCCTTGGCAATAATAATCGTGATTTTATGATAGAATCTATTATCCGTCAACGCAACCCCAAAATTCAGCAATTGCCGCACGTAATTCATTTTCATCTGTTATTTGGTTGACGCGAATACGAAATTCGGTCGAATTTTTCAGCCCCGCCGAATACCACGCGGCATGTTTCCGGAACAGCGGCACGCCGTTTCTGGCCCCGTAATAGTCCAAGACCAAATCCAAATGTCGCAAAACCACATCCCCGATATTTTTGGGCGCCGCAATCCCATCCGCCAATTGGCCCAAAATCCATGGCCGGCCCAATAATCCGCGCCCGACCATCGCCCCGTCATATCCCAATGCGCGCACCCGCGCAACATCCGCGGCCGTTCGGATATCACCATTGGCAATAATGGGAATTGGGGTTTGGGGTTTGACCGGCAATTCGGCGGGCCCCACATACAATTGCGCCCGTGTGCGCCCATGCAGCGCCGCAAACGACGCCCCATTGTCGGCCGCAATCCGGATTAAATCCATCCAATCGCAATGGTCCGCATCCCACCCCAGACGTGTCTTTATCGATACCGGGATTTGCACCGCGCGCGCAACGGCCCCGATAATGCGCCCCGCCAACGCGTGGTCACGCATTAAAAACGCACCGGCGCCGGCGCGCGTCGCCACCTTGGGCACGGGACAGCCCATATTGATATCAATCCATTTGGCGCCGTTGTCCTGTAAAATTTTGGCGGCATCGGCCATTAAATCCGCATCCGCGCCAAAAATTTGGGCGCCGACGGGGCCTTCGTCCGTGTAAACATCAAAATTGCGCAGACATCCCCGATGCCGCCCCACCAACGAATGACACGATATCATTTCCGTGACCAAGGGGGCGTTTGGGGCAAATTCGCGCATTAAACGCCGAAACGGCCGGTCAGTAATCCCGGCCAGTGGCGCTGCAAAAATTTGATTATGAATGTCGAACATTTGTGTTATAATGCCACCGATGATGGAAAAAATCAAAAATTTCTTTGGCTTTATCGCGCGCGCATGGCGCGGCGGCATCCGGGGCAAGGCGGGCGTTTTATGCGCCATCTTTGCGGCGTTTATGTTCGTGCGAATTTTCTGGGGCGATGTCAACGTCCAGAAATTTATCGTCAATATTTGGCGTCTGAACGCGGAACAGGAACAGCTGGCCGCGGAACAGGCGAAATTAAAAACCCTGAAAACACATATTGAATTGTTACAGGGTTATTCGGCGGACTATGTCGAAGAATTGGGTTTAAAATACCTGAACATTGGCGACCCACAGGCAAAAATCTTGAAAATCTAGTTCAAATATACAATCACCGCATTCAGATACAGCGCGAACAGCGTCCAAATCACGTACGGCCACACCAGATAGCCGGCAACCCGGTCAATGCGTCCAAACACGCGCATCATCCAGATGGCCACGGCCAACAAGACCGCGCAAATCACCAAACTGACATCCGCCAGATGCAGGCCAAAGAACGCGTATGTCCACCCGGCGTTTAAAATCATATGCACCCCGAACAAGGCATATGCCCGCCCGCGCCGCCCCCCGCGCGGGGCGCGAATAATCCGGTACAGCGCCACCCCCAACAGGAAATACAGCACCGTCCAAACAACAACAAACACGATGCCGTCGGGCGTCAACGACGAATGGCGCAGATTATCGTACCAGCATCCGTTTTCACCGGTTACCGGAAACAGCGCCGATGTCGCCCCCGGCAGATAAGACAAAAACATCGCCCAGACAAATGTCAAAAATTTTTTCATATATTTTTCCTTTGCCCTATTATACCGCAGTTTCCCCCAAAACGTCATAGGAACGATTTTCCAACCCCGCCCCACCCTGTGGTCCCAGACTGGCCCATTGGATTATTTTCTGTGGGGACTTGAAAATAATATAAATCTGTTGTAACATTGCCCCTGTATGCGCCCATAGCTCAGCTGGATAGAGCATCGGATTTCTAATCCGCAGGTCGCAGGTTCGAATCCTGCTGGGCGCGCCATAAATTTAAATCGGCCACCGGCCGGTTTTAATTTATGATGGGTGGCCCAGGATTTGAACCGTCACAGGTTCGACTATTCGTCGGCAAGAACAAGCAACGCGACGTTCGCGCCGTTACGAATGACCCGACGGCATCGTCAGATGCCCAGGGAATCCTGCTGGGCGCGCCATAAATTTAAATCGGCCACCGGCCGGTTTTAATTTATGATGGGTGGCCCAGGATTTGAACCGTCACAGGTTCGACTATTCGTCGGCAAGAACAAGCAACGCGACGTTCGCGCCGTTACGAATGACCCGACGGCATCGTCAGATGCCCAGGGAATCCTGCTGGGCGTGCCATAAATTCAAACCGGCCATCGGTCGGTTTGAATTTATGATGGGCATAAAATTTAAACGCCGCGAAACGCGGCGTTTATTTTGGGCAATTAATCGGTCACATAACGCTTCATCCGGCGCAATTCCAAATACATGTAAATATCCGCCAACGCATACAGCAACAAAGATATCGCCAGATAATAAACCATTGTCACCGCGCCAACCGCCGGGAACACCAAAATCATCACGGCAATCGCCACCAGTATAACCGACACAATCAGGCTGAAAATATAATGTCCGAAACGGGCGCGCGCCATATTGATGGAAAAGACCAGCGCCTGGATGGCCTTGGCCAGGAATAAAATTGCGAACATGTACACAATGCTGAACGGAAACACGCAAAACAGCACCCCAATCAGCACGTTCAGCAACCCAAACGTGATATCCAACCCACGGCTGGTCCCCGGACGACCGTCACCCGCCAATCCCACAATCGTGCGATATGCCCCAAATGCGGCCAAAATAATCCCGATGACAAACATCACCGTCGCCAAAAACCACAGCGGTTTTATAAACATCAACACCCCGATTGCCGCAAACAGGGCCGCTTCGCATAACAACAGGGTGGTGCTGCGACTGTACAGGCGTCGCACATATTGGGCAACTGGATTATTCGTTGCGCGTGGTTTGGTTGCCATAATAAAATCCTTTGGTTATTTTATATGTTTATTGTATCACGAACGCCGTTTTTACGCAACCGCACGCCCATGGGTATTTATTCCCGACCGCGTTTTTTGAAATAATCGTGCGCGCCCGTAATGATGTTAATGATCATCAGTATCAACCCCGACCTGTATCCCCAGATTATCTGGATTTAATTTTCCCACCGCGGACAGCACCGCAAAGAAAGCCGATATTTGATTATGCTGTGCCCGGACCAGCGCAACACGCGAATTCAGCAATTCTTGTTGTGCGTTCAAGACGTCCAAGACCGTGCGGCGGCCGCGCTGTTGTTCTTCGCGGATACCGTCCAGCGCCATCTGGTTCGCATCAATACTGCTGCGGGCGGCGGAAATGGCCACAGCCTGGGCATCATAAATATTCCATGCCTGGTACAGATTTTCAACCACCACGCGTCGGGCGTTAATAATTTGTTCCTGTATGCCGGCGACGGTGTGGCGGACCTTGTCTGCGCTGGCGAATGCCGTGCCGCGGTCATACAGCGGCATTTTTAAATACACGCCAACCCGGCTGTCGCGCACCCGGTCCAAGACGGGCAAATCTTCGAATTGTAACACCGACGCCCGCACATCCACCGACGGCAGAATTGTTTTATACGCCGCCGTGATGTTTTCGCGTGCCGCCGATTCCTGGGCGTTCAATGCGACAATACTGGGGTGGTTTTTAATGGCGTATTCTTCGGCCCCGGCGGCGGATTCCGGGAACAGATGCCGCATTTTATCCAAATCGATATCGGGGTACGTGTCCAGTACGCTGCCATATATCCGGCGGAACGTTTCCAGACTGTTGTCATATCCGGCGGTGGCTTCGGCCAGTTGATATTTGGCCCCCTGTAACCGGGCGGACGCCTGGGCCACGTCGGTCCGGGTCAGTGTCCCAACATTTTCGCGCGCCACACACAAATCATAGTATTCCTGTAACACGCGTTGGTTGTTTTTGTTTAATTTCAAGACTTCGGCCGCGTTCAGCACATTGATATACGCATTGATGGCGGCCATAAAGACATCCTGTTGCGTGGCGTATAATACCGCTTCTTGGGCGGCCAGCATGCTTTTGGCGGCCTTTATCTGGGCCAGGATGGAAAATCCCTGGAAAATGTTTTGTTGGGCTTCGATGCCAATCTGGGTCGGTTCATAATCGAAAGTTTCCGCCCCGATTTTCGTGCGCGAAAACCCGGTCCCGGCCGACGCCCCGACATAGGGTCGCGTTCCCGTCCGCGCCAGGCTTAAATCCGAACGCGCCGCCGATACCGCCGCCCGTTGGCGCGCAATGACCGGGTTGGTGTCGTAAACCGTCTGTAACGCGCCATACATATCTGCATGCGCGCCACCGCACATCATCATTATTACAACGAAAATTAAACTGCGCTTCATGGATAAATCCCCCCTTTTGCTATAACGTAGTTTTGAACCGCCCGATGGCCCAAACCCAAATCACCGCCCCCGCCGCCAGCATGGCCGCCGCATGACGGGCAAAATAAGACCAATCGGGCCCCTTTAAAATAATACTGCGGACCAGATATGAATAATGGCTCAGCGGGTTGACATGGCTGATGACCTGTAACGCGCGGGGCATGTTTTCGGTCGGTATAATCGCCCCCGACAGCATCAGTGCCAAAAACGCCACGATAACAATGCCCAACATGGCCTGTTGCTGGGTCTTGGTATATGTCGATAACCACACCGCAATGGCGCACCCGGGCACACAGAACGCTAAAAATGCCAGCCCCAACATTAACCCAGACCCCACAAACGGCACGCCGAACATCCACACCCCAATCAGCATCAGCGCAATCATAATCACCAGCGACAACACAACATATGGCACAACTTTGCCCAAAATAATATCATATTTAGATATCGGCGCCGCAATCAGGGTTTCCATCGTGCCCATTTCTTTTTCTTTGGTAATGGCGATGGTTATCATCATCATTAATGATATAAAGATTAAAATCGCGACCAGCGACGGCACCATAAAGAACTTTGTATTCAATTCCGGATTAAACAGGACGCGGACATCGAAACGAATGGGTGGCGTGGGCGCGGCGTGCGTGATGTCGGTCAATGCGCGCATAACGACCCCTTGTAAATAGGCTTCGATATTCTGGGCCTTTAAAATATTAATCGAATCCACCAGGATTTGGATTTCGCCGTCCCCCCGCACCAGTGCGCGCGTCAATCCCCCGTCGGGCGCAATCAGTGCAACATCCGCCCGCCCCGACTGCACCGCGTCCATGGGCGCCATATTGGCGGGCACGTCTGCCGGTACGAACCAGCCCGATCCCAACGCCCGATCATAAATACGTTCCATGATGGTGTCGTTCGGTGCGCTGGCCACCACCAGGCGCAGGTTGTTTGCCTGCATCGTGATGGCCGCGGCCAATATAATCATTTCGACCAGCGGCATAATCATAATCGCCACAAACAACACCGGGTCGCGCAACAGTGAAAAGACTTCTTTTTTAAAAAATCCGCGCAGCGTCTGCATCATTCCAGCGTCCTTTTGAAGCGCAGCAAACACGCCGCCAACAATACAATCGCAATTGCCGCCAGTGCGGCGAACGCCGGCCACAGGGATACGATTGAACTGCCCTTTAAAAACTGGTCGCGGGTGATGTCGATATAAAACCGCGCGGGGAAAACGGCGGAAATATACTGATACACGCGGCCCATGTATTCGACCGGAAACACAAAGCCCGACAAAATCACCGTCGGCAACAATCCGACAACGGCGGCGTATTGAATGGCGACCTGTTGATTATGGGTGGATATGGATATATACAACCCCATCCCCAAATACCCCAGAATGAACAACACCGTCCCCAATATCAATGTCAGATAATTGCCCACAAACGGCACGCCAAACACGACACGCGCCACAATAAACACCAACACAAATCCCAAAAAGCTGAGAATTGCATAAGGCAGCGTTTTCCCCAGGATGATTTCCAGTGATGTTGCCGGCGTTGACAACAGCATTTCCATCGATCCCTGTTCCCATTCGCGGCAAATGGTCAACGTGGTCAACATAATCGCCACCAACGCGATAATCACCGCCGACAATCCCGGCACCGAAAACCAACGTGAATTTAATTCCGGGTTAAACAAATACCGCACGCGCATGGCCGGATTTGGGCGCGACATGTACGCCGGGATATCGTGGATTTTGAAATACGCACTGCGGTTAATAATGGTCAGATAATTCATGATGGCCATAATGGCGGAATTGTCGGCGCCATCGACCAAGACCTGGACTGGGGCGGTGGTGGCGGATAAAAAATTCTTTTCAAAATTTGGGGGGATGACGACCGCCGCGCGGGCGCGTTCATCGACGATGTCATTATGCACATCCCCGGGATTGGCCAACGGATACGTTTTGAAATAATCCGAACTGCCAAACGTGTCGATTAACCGACGCGAACTTTCCGTCTGGTCATGGTCAACACAGGCCAAATGAATGGATTTGATATTGAATTCAATCGAATTGCCCAGAATTAACACAATCGTCAACGGCAACAGCAGCGCCATAATCAGCGTGAACGGGTCGCGCATGATGTGCTTGAATTCTTTGGAAAAGATGGCCAGCGCCCGGCGCCATGAAAATCGCTTCATCTATTCTGTCCTTCGACCAGGCGGATAAACACATCTTCCAGTGATGGGGGGATGGATTTAATATCGAAATCCCGGCGCATTTTACGGATATGCGACGCCGCGTCCACATCGTCACGAAACCGGATATGATAATGACGTCCGTACGGTTCACACATATCCAGCACACCCGGATCGGGCATGCGGGGATTTTTGACACGCGGGGTTATGTTATACAAACTGTCGCCGAATGTCTGACGCTTTAAATTATCGGGGGCGTCGATGGCAATTAATTCGCCCGACCGCATTAACGCAATACGGTTACAGTTTTCCGCTTCGTCCATGTAATGGGTGGTGACAAAGATTGTCTTTCCGTCCGCCGCCAATTTGCGTATCAGACGCCAAAACTGTTGCCGCGCGACGGGGGCCACGCCCGCGGTTGGTTCGTCCAAGAAAATAATTTTCGGGTCATGCAACAATGCAACGCACAGGGCAACTTCCTGTTTAATGCCGCCGGGCAGATTTTTAACGACCGTTGATAAATCATGCTTAAACCCGATAAAATCCAGCAACCGCGCCCGCCGCGCCGCATAATCGGCCGCCGACATTTTCCGCAACGCGGCCGCAAAATCAAAGTTTTCACGCACCGTCAGCCCGTCGTATAATGTAAAGCGTTGTGACATATAGCCAACCTTTTGCTTTATCTGGTTTTCGCGCCCCGCCGTAAATTCTGCGCCATCGATAACAACGCGACCGGAACTGGCCGGCAATAATCCGCACAGCACCCGGATGGTGGTCGTCTTGCCCGCACCGTTTGCGCCCAAAAACCCAAATATTTCCCCCGCCCCAACGCGAAACGACACATCGCGCACGGCAAAAAAATCACCGAATTGGACCGACAAATTGCGGACATCGACAATGGGGGCGCCCTTATTCATGTTGCAATCCCCCACGCTTTAAAAAGAATTCATCAAAATTGGCGCACCGGTTCCGGGTTAACAAATCGCGCGGTTCGCCGACGGCCAAAACACCGCCGCGTTCCATCAGAACAACCTGGCTGCACCGTTCGGCTTCGTCCATGTATGCGGTTGACATGATGACCAAGATGCCCTGGCTGCGGGCGGCATGCAACAGATTCCAAAATTCGCGCCGACTGATGGGGTCAACGCCGTTGGTCGGTTCATCCAACAACATCACCCGCGGCGAACGCAACAGCGCGCACATCAGCCCCAGTTTTTTATACATCCCGCCCGACAGATTGCCCGCCGGCATGTCCAAAAACTTGTCCAAACGCGCCAGATTGACCAATTCCGCCTTTTTTCGGCGATATTCATCGGGCGCGATGCTGTATAATTTTTGAAAGAAATCCAAATGTTCATCCACCGACAGGTCTGCGTACAGGCTTTGGCTTTGCGGCATGTATGCAATGTGTTGCCGAAAATCCTGGAAATCAATCGGTGCGCCATCGGCCATGTACGTAATGTCGCCGGCATCCGCATGCAACAGGTGCAACATCAACCGAAACAGTGTCGTTTTGCCCGCCCCCGCCGGTCCAATCACCCCGTACAGATTGCCGCCCTGAAAATTCATGGACACACCATCCAACGCGGGGGTTTTCTTGAACCCCTTGGACACGTTGGCGATGCGGATTTCTATGTCATTCATTTAACAAATTGCTTTCGATTGTCATGCCCGATTTCAATGTCAAATCGGGGTTGTCAAACTTTACCTTTACCCCATATACCAGACGTGTTCTTTCTTCGCGGGTTTGGACGTTTTTGGGGGTAAATTCGGCTTCTTCGCTGATTTTGATAATGCGGCCGGGGAATGTTTTATCGGGCGCCTCTGGCAATAAACCGATGACGGGTTGGCCCACGCGCAATTTGTGCAGCATGTCGTACGGGACATAAAAATACGCCCAGATGTCATACGGATTGGCCAGCGACAACAACGGCGCGCCCGGGGAAACAATTTCGCCCACTTCGCGGAACTTGGTCATGACCATGCCGTCAATCGGCGATTTTATCTGGCACCAATCCAGTTTTAAATCATTGTCCTGTTTATTGCGGGTCATAACATCAAATTCCGCCTGGGACAGATGGCCGCGGGCCTGTAACGCGGCGGCGCGTTCATAATCGCCGTCAATCTGGTGCGCCAAAATCTTGTATGTATCACAGCTTAATTCCATTAAAACCTGGCCGGATTGGACGGTGTCGCCTTCGATAACATACTGGTGCGAAATGTCGGACGCAACGCGGGCGGACAACACAACCTTGGTCGTTTCCAGCGTCCCCGCAAACACAAACGGACGCGCCGCAATCACACGGTGAATAATCACGCCCCCCACAATTGCCACCGCCGCCGCAATGGCGACAATGATGGCAGTTTTCTTTTGCTTTGGCGTAAATTTTATCATACGACCCCACCCCCAGAATTTATTCACAGCAATAAATATTATTGTTTTTAATTAATTATATAGATTTGTTTTCAACTGCAAATAAAAATAAGGGCATTTATTGAATATTTTTTACTTGCATATCAAACTTTTATGGGTCTGAAAATGCAGCGCCACAAAAAATATTCGGAATAAATGCCCAGAATCAATCAACGCCCGTGCTTGTGCGCATGATTCATCATAAAATTGTTTGTAAATTGTTGCGGGGATACGCGAATGACGCGCGGGTTGCACAGCAACCAAGCGACCTATTCGAACACAATCCGACGGATTGCTGTTTGGATTCAGGATTGTCCAACCCAATTTAACAAAATAGACGCCCAAAAGGCGTCTATTTTGTTAAACCATGGTCGGGGCGACATGATTCGAACATGCGACATCTTGCTCCCAAAGCAAGCACTCTACCAGACTGAGCTACGCCCCGAAATCCCCGGAATTATATCAGCAAAATCCCCAAATGCAAATTTTTATCTGACACAACAACAAAAAAAGGAACCATTATGATATACGGATACATCCGCGTCAGCACCGACCGCCAAGATTGCGCGAACCAAAAACTGGGGATAGAAGCCAAGGCAAAAAGCCTGGGGATGCGCATTGAAGAATACATCCAAGACAACGGCGTTTCGGGCACCCAGGAACCGGAATCACGCGCCCTGGGCGGCGTATTACAGCAATTAAAACCGGGCGACGTGATTATTTGCAGCGAACTGTCCCGTCTGGGGCGCAAATTATTCATGATTATGCGCATTTTGGAATATTGCATGCAGCGCGGCGCACGCCTGTACACGGTCAAAGACAATTATGAACTGGGCGATAATATCCAAAGCAAGGTTTTGGCATTCGCATTCGGCATCAGCGCCGAAATCGAACGCGATTTAATCAGTCAGCGTACCAAGGAAGCCCTGGCGCGGCGAAAATTGGCGGGCCACCCCCTGGGGCGAATCCGCGGCAGCCGGAACCTGCATTACAAACTGGAACCGCACGCACAATATATCAAAAATCAGCTGGCCAACGGCACCCCCAGATACAAAATTGCGGCAAAATTGCACGTCGCGCCGTGGACATTGCGACGCTTTATCAGGCAGTTCTAACCAGCGTTAAAATTGTCATGTCGGTCGTATTGACTTTTGCCGGTTTTCACCCCATAATAGGAACAAAATAACAGGAATTTCAAACGCTGGCTTCTTTTGTCAGGTTGATTTTTTTGTTCTTTTGGGGGCGGATGCGACATATCGCAAGACTGTCGGAATCAACGCGGCTAAGGCTTTGATTGTTTGAACATCCGCCCACCTGTGAACCCAATGGTGCGGCTGTATGAATAAAACCAAAGTTGTTTTTTGTATCCCAAATATGGTTATTGGTGGCGTCGAAAACGTCTTGGTCAACAGTTTGACCGAATTGCTGAAAAACGACAGTCTGGATATTGCAATCGCACTGCACGCGCCGGTACGCGAACCGGTACATCGCGCGTGGTTGGATGCGCATCCCGAAATTCCAACATATGTTTATTACCCGCTGTGCAACTGGTTCGAAGATTTACAGAAATATTGCCGCGCGTTCCCATTGAAACCGCTGCGCAAAATTGTATTCAGTTTATATAAAAAATACCGCCGCGTTATTTCCCGCCGCAATAAAATCATGCGCCGCGCGGACGTGATTATCGATTATAAAAACCTTAGTTTTTTCAAAGAATTACGCAGTGTCCCCGCCCCGCGCATCACATGGGTGCATGGGCCGGCAAAATATCTACGCGACAATGGGTTGGCCCCACACGTCAACATTTATAATCACATTGTCGGTTTGACGGACGATTTCGTCAATGAATTCCGGCGCGATTTCCCCGAATACCGCGGACGCGTCACACGCATTTACAACCCCATCGACGGGGATAAAATTCGCGCCATGGCGGCGCACGGCGCGCGGCATCCGGGCCGCTATTTCTGCCAGGTGTCGCGTCTGGACCCGGTCCAGAAAGATATCCCCACATTAATTCGTGCATTCAATATGTTTTGGGCGGCCGCGGGCACGCCGGACGTGGATTTGTTAATTGTTGGCGACGGGCCGCAAATGGCCGAATTGAAACAGATGGCGGCCGATTTGCCATGCGCGCGTCATATTGTCTTTGCCGGGGCGACGACCAATCCGTTCGGATATATGGCGGGCGCCATGGCGACCATTTTGGCCACCCGATACGAAGGATTGCCAACCGTTTTAATTGAATCCGCGTTTTTGGGGACACCGTGCATTTCCGCCGATTGTCCGAACGGGCCGCGTGAAATCTTGATGGATGGCCGGGCGGGATTACTGTTTGATGTGGGTGACGCCGCCAAATTGGCCGTTCATATGAAGGACATCTGGCAAAACATTGCCAATACCCGGCAATTAATTGATACCGCATCCCAGAATTTGGACCGCTTTGCCCCGGATGCCGCGGCATCGCAAATCACCCATTTGATAAAGGAATACATTAAATGACGTCCCCAAATGCATCTTTGACCAAAAGATTATTTTTATTTGCCGCATATGATAAAGATTGTCTGATTGACGATACATTGCTGTATTATTTGGAAGCACTGTCGAAATTGGGCGACATCATATTTACGATGGATAATGACACCCCAGCCAAAGAAATGGCAAAATTGGACCGAATTCCAAATATTCTGCACGCCAGTGCGCAACGTCACGGTGAATATGATTTTGGTTCATACAAACGCGGATACATCTGGGCGACCGATAACCAGATTCTGGACAATTATGATTGGATTTATTTGGCCAATGATTCTGTACTGGGACCCATGGGCGATTTGGAATCAATGCTGGTGAATATTGAATCACGGGGCGCTGATTGCGTTGGAATGGTCAGTAATGACCCGCAACTGTTACCGGCGCACATTCAATCATGGTTTGTTGGATTGAAACGGCATGTGGCCACATCAAAATTCTTTCGTGATTTCATCACCAACGTTGCCCACCAGACCGATAAACTGTCCGTCGTTTATAAATACGAAGTGCGCATGTCCCAAATGTTGGTCGAAAACGGATGCACATATGCAGCCCTGTTCGAAAATTACGGTCCGACCATTTATACCAATCCGCACCTGGCATTAAAAGCCGGCGTGCCGTTTATCAAAAAACTGGCATTGGGAAAATTGCAAGAATTACAATTATTGTATACTTACACCGGCGACCGCCTGGTGGCGTCCATTTTGATATATGCGGTGCGCCACGGTATCGCCTTGTCCAACAAAGTGCAGCAACCACAATACATCCGACGTTTTCGCATAACAATGATGGGGGTTCCGATATTGACCATATACAGCCAATTCGATGAATCCCGCAAGGCGTATAAATTATACATCTTTGATAAAATCCCGATTGTTAAAATCTGGTTTCAATCTAACCATTCAACCCAGGAAGCATAAAATGGCACACAAAAATACATGTGTTGTGTACACATGCATAACAAACGGATATGATAATTTAATACGCCATAAATTTTCCGCACCGGATTGGGATTATGTATGCTTTACCGACAATGCAAAATTATTAAAACGCGGGCGCGTGGGGCGTTGGCAGATACGACCACTGGCATACGATAAATCGGATAATACCCGAAACGCCCGTTGGCACAAGACACACCCGCACATCCTGTTTCCAAATTACCAGGCCAGTTTGTGGATTGACAGCAACGGCGAAATCTTGACACCGCATGTGTTCGATTTGGTGTCCCGCGCGGGGAAATCAATGCTGATACCGTATCATTTCAGTCGGGATTGCGTTTTTGACGAAGCGGTCGAAGTCGTCTTATGCCGCAAAGACACCCCCGAAAACGTGAATAACATGGTCTTTGTACTGGAAACAAACAAAATGCCACGCCATTATGGATTAAATGAAACAAACGTCATTTACCGCCACCATAACGATGCGAAAATTATGGAATTAATGAACGTGTGGTGGGATTTTATCGAAAAATATTCCAAGCGGGACCAGCTGTCGCTGTCGTATGTATTGTGGTGTGCAAACATCTCAGTTGCAGACATTTCGTTTAATAACGCACGCATGGATACCGTAAATTTCCGATTTATCACACACACATCAGAAAGTCGTGGTTCACGCAAATGGTTTGGCAAAGTTCGTTGTGCCGACAACCGCCGCCGTATTTATTTCTGCGGAATTTGTGTATTTTCATACACGCGGCATTAATACAACGGGGGATTATAACACATGGGCTTATTCAAGAAATACCGCCAAAAAATACGCATGGTTAAATCATTGCGGAAATATTACCGCCGGGGGAATCGATTGACCCTGGTGGGGGCGGACGGCAACCAAATTGTAAATCCCAAATACTTTACGGGGCTGAAAATCAAATCATGCGGCACGGGAAATGATATTACAATTGAATTGCCGATTAATATCGAAAAATACTTAATCCTGGTATTGACCGATAACACCACCGTGCGTATCGGCCGAAATACGCGTTTTGGCGAACCGAGTAACATCTGCAAATCCCGCGGGACCGCCCCAAACCATGTGTATATTGGACGCAATTGTGGCATTGGCCAGTGCACGATTGACATCACTGATCACGGCAATGTTGAAATCGGTAACGATTGCATGTTTTCATGGGGAATCGTCTTTAAGACAGATGACACGCATGCCGTCTTTGACGCGACCACAGGCGCCATTTTGAATAAATCCACCGGCATCAGTGTCGGCAATAATGTGTGGATTGGGATGAATGCAACGATATTAAAAAATTCGGTTGTCCCCGACCACACCATTGTTGGCGCCCACAGTGTCGTTGCCGGCAAATTTCGGGACCAATATACCGTCGTGGCGGGCAACCCCGCCCGCGTGGCCAAGACCGGTGTCAATTGGTCCCGGCAATCGATTGCCGATTATTGCGCACAAAATCCGTAAACAATCCAGTTTTTCGGACTGGTGTTTGCATTGGCGGTGTTATTGCTGCTGTTGACCACGTTGCATTGGGCGCTGAACCCGGTTGTTTTTACATCCCGATATCCGCATAAATAGACATTGTTGTTGGCTGTAACACATGTGCCAGTCAACTGGATGTGATATTTCGTGTCTGCCATTTCGATGGGTAATGTGATATCAATCGCCTTGCTGTTGCCGCCCTGTTCCACCCAACCTGACTGGTACCGGCGGTACCATGTATAATTGTTTTCCGCGGTGGGCGCCTGGGACGCGACCACAAAATCATAATTTTCTGGCAATTGGCCGTCTTCGGGGACGGTGTCTGCCCGCGCCAGGGCGACACCGCCCGGCGTTTCGCCATCATGCACCCGCAAAGTCTGGTTTGTTGTATCCATTGTGATTTCGCCAACGGCGCCGATAAAGCTTTCGTGTTCTGTTGCTGTGCCGCGGCGTAATTGTATTTGTCTGCTCAAAACGTATCTCCTGTTTAATTATAGATGGGGGCGACATTTGACGTTTGAAGAAAATGCAGCACATTTACCGCGCGCCACTTTGCATAAAAAAAATCACCCGCGTTCGGGTGATGGCCAAGGCACCGGCGTGCGTTCCCACAGTAATAAAAAACCGATGATTCCATGAAATCATCAGCATAATTATTATACCACAAAATCACACAAAATTCAAGGGCAAAGTCCCACATCCCACGCGCGGGGTTATTTTATGCTTGTCTAATTTTCACAAAGTTTCTATCATATGATTAATGGCAAGGATTATGGTGTTTTTTACCGCTGTGATGGTGACCCTGGCGACGGGGGCGCATGCCGTCACGTCACGCGCCACAACGACGACATCCGCGGCGCGCAGTGCGCTGAACAATGCGGCGACGCCGACGTCTGCGTATAATTACAATTACATGTATCCGTATCTGAACAACCAGATGCGCACCGATTTAAATCCGGGCGTCACGCCGGATTTGTCCGCCAATCCCATCAGTGTGATTACCCAGACCGAACAAATGAATCCGGGCCGGCGCGTTGTTGCGCGCGGCACCACATCCGCACGCAGTGCAACCCCGACCGGGGCCACGACATCCGCGGCGGTTCGTGCGGCAACATCGGCCGTGGGTTCGGCGCGTGCGGCAACCGCATCGGCTGCGCGCAGTGCCACGCCCGCCACCGGCACAACAACAAACGCGGCCCGCGCGGCGACATCGGCGGGCACATCCAACAACACGCGGCGCGTGGTTGCACGTGGCCGCACCGGCAGTGTCAGCACCGCGCGCAGTGCCCGCGGCGACGCATCGTATAATGCCGCCGCGTCGGATGCCACCGCCATCAACAACAGCAATGCCGTATCCATTCCGGCGTCGCGGTGTCTGGCGGATTACACAGAATGTATGAACGATTACTGCCAGCGGGAAAAAACGGAATACAACCGTTGCTATTGCAGTGCGAAATTGGCCCAAATTGATTCACAGTATCAACCGCAAATCGACAGCTTGATTAAACGGTTACTGCAATTACAGGGAACCAACCAGTGGACAGATGCCGAAATGAATCAGTACTGGATGGATACCGTGGGCAAATACACGGGCGACAATTCCTGGGTCAACCTGGACAACGCCCTGGACATTGACTGGGCCAACACCGAAAGCCGTGTGCGCGGCCAACAGGCGTTCGCCACCGGTCATGATTATTGCGTGCAACATTTGCGTGGATGCTATTACATGGCGGCCAATATGCGCGATGCCTATCGTTCTGAAATTGCACGCGATTGCGCCGCATACGAATCATCTTTGCAGCGTTTGCAACGCGCAATCGAAAGTTTAGTGGAGAGTTACAATGAATAATTTTATTGGTATTGAATACGGGCGCGCCGCAACGGCGAAAATCGTTATGGATGGCCCGGCATTGGGGCCGCGCGCCGTGCGCGATATGTTCCCGGATGCAAATTGGACAATGGTCACGGCCGACCCGGTCGATGCCCAAACCTGTATGGCGGACCGATTTGGTGATGCGTTCGCCGTTCATCAGAAAACATATGCCGCCACGCCCCGCGACCGTCATATCTTGATTGGCGGCGATCATTCGGTGAATTTTGGTCACTTTGCGGCCATCGCCGACCAGTTTGGGGACACGGATGTTTGCCTGGTCTATATCGATGCCCATTTGGACATTCACACCCCGCAATCCAGCCAGTCCCAGGCATCCGGTGCACCGCACGGCACAAACGTCCGCGCATTGCTGGGCGACGGGGATGCGCGTTGGTTGGGCATGCAAAAACGCTGTCCGGCGGTAAAGCCCGAAAACGTTTTCTATTTGGCGACGCGTTCGTATGAACCGGCCGAAATCGAATGCGTGCGTGATAACAACATCTGGATGCGCACAACTGAACAATTGCAAACGCCGGCCGATTGGGCCGCGGCGGTGGCGGAAATCCGCGAACGAATCGGAAACCGCCCGTTTGTGGTATCATTCGACTTCGATGCGATTGACCCGCGTTATTTCACGGACGTTTTGGTTCCGGAACCGCACGGCATCAGTGTTGATGCAGCCCTGTATCTGACCCGGTCATTTCGTGATGCGCACAGCTTTGAATTTGTGGAATACGCCCCGCGCGGCGATAAAAACACGGCCGAATTGGTCAAAAAATTGGTTGGCATCGTCGCCAATCAGTAAAACACAGACCGGTGCGGATTATCTGCACCGGTCCAGGGCTTCTTTTAACACCGCATTTGTTTCAGGCGGCAAGAATTCATAATATTGATAATAAAACAGACGCAATCCATCCGCGTAATCGCGTTGGCCAATTAATGGATGTTTCATGTCAATAATCTGTTTCAACGCATCCAGTCCCCCACGGCGCCATGCGTTATCAATTTTGCGATATAATTTGCGTCCACGATAAGAAACAGAAGCATACGCCGTCGGGCTGGTATCGCCCCAGTCAATACGACATCCGTTGCGGTAATTGCGTTCACTGACTTCACGTGGGCGGGTATAGAATAATTCATAGCGATTGCGGCGAATCCATCCGTCGTTGTCATCCCCACCCCACGCCGACAACATATACATATTGTGAAACAGCGACGCCATATACACCGGATTATTATGGTGCGGTTCCGCATTGCATGCCGCGAACGCGGTCGGGATTTCATACCACGGCCCATGGCGTCCGTAACCGGAAACGTTGTCCGAATAAAAGACTTTTAACGCATAATCGCACCGGATATCCGGGAACGACAATTTACAGACAATCCCAAACGCCCCGCGCCAAGCCATGTCCCCATCCGGGTCCATGGTGCCCCGATAATAAATCTGGCAACCGGACCCGAACATGGCCCCCACTTCGGGCAAATCAAATACTCTATTTTTATTTTCGGTCCGCAGGGCGCGACCGTTATCGACCAAAAAATCTTGTAACGCTTCGCGGAAACGCATCGTCACCAATGTGATATCGGCCGGATTCAGACGCGCCAACAACTGGGGCGGCAACGCACCAATACAGGGGTCCACATCACATTTTTCAATGATTTCCCGCAACATCCGCGGCGTACGCAGATATTTGTGGCGTAACCACCCGGTCAGCGGAACATGCTTAATCCGGGGCGCTGGGCGCCGTTCACAAGATGACAATCGAATATTATTCATGCACAGAATAATAGTACAAAATTAATAAATGTCAACTATCATTTTCCCCCACCCCGGTATCTTAATTGTCACACATTCTGTTGTGCCGATAGATGTTTCGGGCCAAATCATCACTGATGACGTCCCAGTCGGCGGCCTGGCCGTAAATGGGCTGGCACACGATGGGGGCGCAAATATTATTCGGCGATGGTGTATTGCGTGCGCAAGACGCGACGAATATCATCAGTGCCCCTGCGTAAAGTTTCTGCATTTATTTCCCCCTGTTTTTGTATGGTTTGGATGTGCAAAATTTGATTTTGTGCGGCAACTTGTTCCCGGCATTGCGCTGTCCCCACGCGTTTCCCCGCGCCCCAGGCCGCCAACAGCACCGCAATTGCGGCCGCCGCGACATAGATATGTTTCATGTTAAAATCCTGTTGTGTTTATTGCCCTGTTATTTTATACTTTTGATGAATCCACAGGGATGTGGATTCGGGACTTAGAAAATCCCAATCATCGCGATGGCGCGCCATCGTAATCCGACCAAAATGCTGCGCACATGCGGCATATATCACGTCCCCGACGGTTTATCCGGTCGGGAAGCTGTTGGTTATACCACAGGATGCCCTGCATCCAAAGGCCAACAGGGTCTTTCGATGATTGATTTTTCTAACTTCCCGACCACCAAAATTCTGGTGGTTTTTGTTTCATACAAACAAAAAAAGGGGATGAAAAATCATGACCAAACATCTTGTTATCGCCGCGGCGTTTGTTGCGGCAATTTCGCCGTGTACGGTGAACGCGCTGCCGGCACTTACTTTGTGCACCGAATCCGATTGGAAAATGTGCCTGGCCAATTATGGCGTCAAATACGCGGCCAGCTGTTCGAATATGGCATGCGGCCAATGTCGCCACAGCCTGAACGACGGGCTGGGCAATTCATACGGGGTTATTACAACGACATCGTATTTCTATGATGTCAAGTGCCCGACTGAATACGGCGGAACGGCCACATGTGAATGCAGGCAACGCGGCGTTTCCTATAAATGCGACAGCGGTTATTACGGTACGGCCACATCATCATCGACCGGTTGCACCAAATGCCCCGACAACGCCACGTGCGCCGGCGGAAACGGGTCCACATTTTCGTGCGCCATCGGATATTACAAAAACGGTTCACAATGCACCCAGTGCCCCGATGGCGGCACCACATCGGCTGCGGGTGCAACATCAATTTCATCCTGTTATATCCCGTTGGGGACATCGTTTACAGAAATCTCCGGCAATGGTAGATATACCCGTAATTGTCCGTATTAAAAAATCCCCCGGATGGGGGATTTTTTACTGATTCATCGAACCAAAGAAATCCGAATTGGTTTTCGTTGTCCGCAGTTTGTCCAGCAAGAATTCCATGGCTTCCAATGTGCCCATGGGATTGATGATGCGGCGCAAAACGTACATCTTGGACAAGATATCCTTGCCTACCAGCAAATCTTCCTTGCGCGTGCCGGATTTGGTGATATCGATGGCCGGATACACGCGTTTGTCCGACAATTTGCGGTCCAGGATGATTTCGCTGTTCCCGGTTCCCTTGAATTCTTCGAAAATAACTTCGTCCATTTTCGAACCCGTATCGACCAACGCCGTCGCAATGATGGTCAGTGAACCACCACCTTCGATATTACGGGCCGCGCCAAAGAACCGCTTTGGCCGTTGCAACGCGTACGCATCAACACCTCCGGTCAAAACCTTGCCGCTGGACGGGACAACGGTGTTGTACGCACGTCCCAGACGCGTGATGGAATCCAACAAGATGACGACATCCTGGCCCGCTTCGACCAGACGTTTGGCCTTTTCAATCACCATTTCGGCCACCTGGATATGGCGCGCGGCGGGTTCGTCAAATGTGGATGAAATGACTTCGCCTTTGACACTGCGCTGCATATCGGTCACTTCTTCGGGGCGTTCGTCAATCAACAACACAATCAGCTTTACATCCGGGTAATTGGTCGCAATCGAATGCGCGATGTTCTGCAACATCACCGTTTTCCCGGTGCGCGGCGGCGCCACAATCAAACTGCGCTGGCCTTTGCCGGTCGGGGAAATCAAATCAATGACACGCGCCGACAGACTGCGCCCGCGGTCTTTGTCATCGACCACTTCCATTTTCAGCTGTTCATCCGGATACAGCGGCGTCATATCGTCAAACGATACGCGGTGGCGCAGTTTTTCCGGTGTGTCCCCATTGACGCGTTCGATGGTTTCCAACGCGAAATAGCGTTCGGATTCATTCTGCGGGGCCTGAATCTGTCCTTCGACATAATCGCCGGTTTTCAAACCGTATTTTTTAATCAGCGTGGGCGACACATACAAATCATCCGGGCCGGCCAAATAATTGCTTTCGGGTGCGCGCAGGAACCCAAAACCATCCTGCATCCGTTCCAGAACGCCATCGCCAATCAGCGTCACTTTCTTGTCCGCGGCGTGCGCGCGCAGAACGGCAAAGCGCAATTGTTGAACATTCAACTGCGACGGATTTTCAATCCCCATATCTTCTGCAATTTTCAGCAGTTGCTTTGGCGATTTAGCCTTTAATTCATTAACGTGCATGTAATTAAGTCCTTTTGTGGAAGAATTCAGGGGCGAAACAGTCCAATCCCCCCGACATAGATAGGATTATTATAAAACATTTTGACCAAAAAGTCAAGGCACAGGCCACACAGCATGTTTTTTCCTTGCTTTTTGGTGGCATTCCTGCTCAAATCAATATCAGATTAAACAAAAAAGGAAAGCGATTATGGCAGGCAGCATTAATAAAGTCATCTTGGTCGGCAACATCGGCCAGGAACCCCAGGTCCGCACAATGAACAGCGGTCAAAAAGTGGTCAGTTTTTCACTGGCGACATCCGACCGTTGGCGCGACAGACAGACCGGTGAACAAAAAGAACAAACCGAATGGCATCGCGTTGTGGTCTTTAACCCGAATTTGGTGGATGTTGCGGAACGCATGCTGCAAAAGGGAACCAAACTGTATATCGAAGGCGCCCTGAAAACCCGCAAATGGCAGAATCAACAGGGTGTGGACGTGTACACAACCGAAGTTGTATTGAACCCGTTTTCCGGCCAGATGGTCATTCTGGGCGGGGCCAAGGCCATGGATGGCGGCATGTCGGGCGAATACGGCGCCGCCCCCGCCCCGGCGGCCCCGCGCGAAGAAATTTCCGTTGCGGAAATTGGCGACGACATCCCGTTTTAATAAGAACGAACAAAAAAATCCCGCATTACGCGGGATTTTTTATTATTCAACAGTCGATACCTGGAAACACTGCATGCCTTTCTTGTCCGTGCTGGACGATGATGGTTCGAAACAAGTGTGTGTCGTAATCTTTGGGTCGCAATCGCCGTATGATAATTGGTATGAACCGGCGTCGTCACTGCCGTAGGTGGTGCCGGGACGACTGCATTTGCCCGTTATTTGATATGTCCAGCCATCGGGACAATTATACGATTGGCCCGTCGTGTACTGGTTGCAGCAATACGGCAAGAATGTGGTGGCGACGTTGGCACAATCTGCGGATGTCAGGCACCGCAGTGCCACCGCCCATGCCCCGCCCCCGGTTACAATCCACACCGCCGCGGCCGTTAAACAAAGTTTTTTCATGTTCTTATCTCCTGATGCCTGGGTTTAAACAAAAACCACCAACAATTTGGTGGCCAGGAGGTTGAGAACAATTAATGGAATTGCACTGCTTATTGAATATTCAGCAGTCCTCCTGACCTTGCGGTAAGCAGGAGCAGTTCGTCGCGCATATCAAAAACGGCGCAAATTGCGCGCCCATTGTGATACTTCGACGCCATTAAAGAGGTTCTCACGCCTCGTCAGTGAAACACCCACTGACATTCCAATTATACCCCAGGCGCACGGGTAATATCAATATAAAAAAAACGGGGGCCCCGCCCCCGTTTATCAGAATCTGTACGATCCGGATATCTTAATCTGATGCAACTGCATTTCAGAATTATATTGATACCGGTAATCCAGACCCACCTGAACCCCGCTGGCCGACAGGATTTCCACCCCACCGCCCACATTGGCCCACAGCGGATTTAATTCGATATCATATGTCGTATATCCACTGGCCGGGGCAAATTTGTATTTCGCGTGGTCCGGTGCCCCCAACAGGTCGTATTCCACACCCACCGACACGTACGGACGGATTTGGAACCACGGCCCCGGATAGATACGTTTCTGGGCAATCAACGAATACCCCGGTGTCAGCATCATATACGCATCCGATTCCAGTTTCATATAATCGCTGCCGGCGGATTTTTCCGTAACGGAAAATCCAGAATTCACACCCACACGCGCATACAGGTTCCCGACCAAATATTGATTCAGCCAGTCATGCAACAGCCCCCATTCGGACGTCAACGCGAACGCGGTGCCACTGCCATCAATGGGCGCGACATAGTTCTGTTCGCGCGACACATCCAACAGGTGCAAATCCAAAAACGCATTCCCATACACGCGCATCTTGGTCCCCAGCGTCTTCATCAAATAACCGCCCAGGCCGATGTTCGTATCCGCAACGTCCACATCCACGCGACCGGCAATATGCTGGCCCGGTTTATAGCCCAATTCCATCGTGTCGGAATTATCGGCCGACATATGGGACACGCGCCCGGTCACACCGACAATCAATGTCGGATTTTCCTGCCAGTCGAAACCACCCGATACGCTGAACCGGTCGCCGCTGACGCGTTTGCCATCGGATACGCGCTGATTAAACATGCCGAAATCCGCATCCAACCAGGCCTTTTTCAAATTACGGTTACGGTTCCAGATGAATTCGTCGAACATACGGTCTTCGAAATTACGGAAACTGGTGTGTTCGTTCATTACGATACTGCCCGCGATTTGTTCGATTTCACGCGGCTGGAACAGACGGCTGAACCGGGCCAAACCACGACCATCGCGGGATGTGTTGTAATATTCCATCCGCTGGTACAATTCATCCGCCATCTGGGCCATGTTGGTGTTTTTAAAGATTAACGGGATGGCTTCAATCGGGGTACGGTTAAAGAACCCAGTCTGCGCCAATTTACCCGCAATCAGTTTGTCCAGCGCGCCCGCCGACACATATTCACCGGTTGTATGGTCTGATTCGCGGTCAACGATGGGCTGAATCTTAAAGACTTCGACCGGGCCACCAAAACGCGGGTCAAACACGATATAGATGCTGTCGGGGATACCGTCGCCATCCGTATCGCGCACCGACAGAAACGCCGGCAAATCCATACCGTCAACACTGCCATTGATACCGGGCTTTATCGCGTCCAGGTAATCAAAGCACATTGAACCGTCCGCATTACAGAATTTCACGTACAGGTTGCGCATTTTCAATGCCAATTCTTCCAACCCGCCGTCGGCATGGACCAACCAGATGGCGTCGCCCTGGTCCACCATGTCAAAGATATCAATGCCAACCTGGGGATTGCTGATGGGCGAACCATTGATGGATGTGCCCAAATCCGTGACGTTGGAAATAAACTTGCCATTGACAGAAATCAACGGTTGCGCCCCGACCGGATTGGTAATCTGGCCCAGCGTATTGTCGTTGTTCAGGCTGACCGACGCCCAATAATTGCGCGTGGTTGCCGCCGGCGACATGATGGCCGCATGCAACAAACTGTTGGTGTCAAACGTGTATGTGCCCCCAATGGACATTTCTTTTAATCCATAGAAACCAACGCCACCCGACACATCGCCATCCACATTGACCGTCAACCAATCGTTGGTGATGGATTCATCCTTGCCCTGGGCATGGACACGCAGATGGGTCGCCAAAATGCTGCCATGGACATCCAAATCGCTGGTGTTCATGGTCAAATTGCCCGATTTCTGTTGGATACCGTTTGTGGTCACGTTGGATGCGGTAATGGTGTAATTATCGCCGATAATATTGGCATCCCCCGCCGACGCAGACGTCATATTTTGCAACAAACGTCCCGACAAAGTAAACGCCCCGGTCGATTTCATCCCCAAACCCGCCAATTTCGCCGCCCCCCCCGTCAGGGTAAAGCTGGACACATTCGCAAAATCCGCCCCCGAATCCAGGGTCAAATTGCCCGCCGCGCCGTTGACAACGCCCAATGTCATACCTTCCTGGGCCGTCAGGGTTAATGTCCCCGAATTGCTGACATTTGCGGCCGTGATGGTTTTGGCCGAAATATCGGCGTCGGCAACGCTGACAACAACGATGTCGCCGGTGATTGTCGCCGCGTCCGCAATGCGGTAATCCGCGGAAATCCCATTGCCACGGAACGCCCCGTCAATATCCAAATTCTGGGCCGTGATAACGGTGTTGTTGCGTGTGACGTTCAATACGCCGCCGGTACCGCCAACGCCCCCCTGGACCAGGTCGCCCGAAACCGTGATGTTATTGGTTGCGGTAACCGTATCCACATTCAAATTCGCGTAACCACCGGTCACGGACAAATTATTAATCTGCCACGATGTCCCGGTGACATCCAATGCGCCCTGGGTTGTCGAAACCGCCGCAGACTGCATCGCGCCGCCGTTCATGGTGAACGCACCGCTGTTGGTGATGCTGCCGGTGTTGATGGTGCCGGAATTCTTGGCCGTTAATGCAACGCTGCTGGAATTTCTGATGTCTTGGGTTGTGATGCTGGCCCCGTCGATGGTCAGTGTCCCCGTGTTATCAATATCATTGGCAGATGTCACCGCACCGTTGGCGTTGATGTCCAAGGTTCCCTGGGCATTGCGGATTAATCCCGCCAGCGACAACGCATCGCGCGACGTCAGTGTTAATGTATTACCCGACGACACAGACACACCGCCCGCAATATTCATCGCGCCACCGTTACCGGTTGTCGCCAAAGTCACATTGTTCGGCCCCATAACAACCATACCGGCCGCCGGATTTGTCCCGTCAAACCAGATACCGCCCGTGATATCAATGGCGTTTGTGTTGGTTGCCGACGCATCAATTGTCGCACTGTTGCCGCCCGTCGCGCCATGGACAATGAATTTCCCATTTCCGGTCATCGACCCCACGTCAACGTCCGCCACCGCCAGGTCGATAACCCCGCCGTCGCGTGCCGTCAATGCGCCATCAACCGTCAAATTTGTCGCCAAATTGCCACCGAAAATCAGTGTTCCTGAATTTGCCGCGGTGACATTGCCGCCAATGTCCAGTGTTTGCGCGTCAAAGCTGATGGTGCGCGCCATATCGCTTTGGATTGCGGATACATCACCACCAATGTTAATGGCGTCCGTTGCGGTCATGACAAATGTTTGGGGACCGCCCGCGGCAATATTCACATTACCCGCGTCCAAGACCGGCGTTGCCGCCGCCGTCACATCGCCCGCGATATTTGCGGTCCCGGTGATGGCGATTTCATGTGTGGCTTCGCCGATATTCAAATCACCGCCCGTGACATTTAAATTGTTTGTAATCGATACCGACCCCGCCAGGGCTGTCAAATCAACCACACCGCCCGACACGTTCAATCCGCCCAGCGTCACCGCGCCGCCCGTTTGGTCGGAACCACGGATGTTCAGCGTGCCGTCCACGTTGGTAACGATACCCGCGATATTAATCTGACGCGATTCGATATTCATCGTCCCGCTGTTGGTGACGGTACCCGCAATCGAAATATCCCCCGGTGTATTGGTATAGGCATCGATTGACATATTCCCAACGTTCGACACCGTATCCAGGACGATTTTCTGCCCGTTGATGTTCATGGTGCTGGTGTTACTTTCGTTTGCAACCGCGCCGCCCACCGTGATGGTGCCATCGGCGGTCAAACTGGTTGTGCCATCGCCGCGTGCGGTCACACCCTGGGCGATATTGATTGTACCGGCACCGGCGTTTGCGGCTGTAATGCTTAAATTTTTACCGGAATTGGTGACGGAATTGGCGGAAACCGTCTGCGCCGCCAGCGTCATGTCCGCATTGGCGTTTGTATCACCATTAATAATGTCCGTCGTCAGGTTCAGTGCCCCATCACGCACCCGCACGATAAAAGAATTCAAATTATTGGTAAACAGCGCCAACCAGTTGTCCGCGGACAAATTCGCACCGAATCGCAACGTGCCCGTGTCCAGTTCGAACGTGTTGGTATTGGGCATCGTGGTTAAATCGAACCCATTTTCCAGGAACGTTTCGCCGGTGATTTTGATGGCCAAATTCCCCTTGTTCACAAAGGATGCGTCGTTATGCGCCGAATCGGTCCCAGACACCGTCAGGGATGCGCCACTGATTTTCATCGTGCCGCCATCCGAATCGTTTTTCATCGTGCCGGACACGTTGATTGCGCCCGCACTGGTGACCGTCATGGACGCAACGCCGCCCGCATCAATTCCGGAATTTTCCAAGCTGCCCGTCACATCAATTCCACCGGTGGTTGTGGTGATATTCATGCGGCCCGCCTGGTTTTGAATACTGCCCTGGGCGATGATGTTGCCCGCGGTGATATCGGTATTGCCCGTGTGCGCGACAACAAAGTTCCCCGACGCATCGGTATCGGCCAGATAGCTGCCGTTGGTATATTGGCCCATAATGATTTGGCCGGCGGCATTAATGGTAACGTCGCCCTGGTCATTGGCCACGGCCCCCATTTTAATTGTGTTGGCGTTGATATTCATGGTGCCGGCGTTGGTCACACTGCCGGTGCCCGGCGTCAGTGTATTGCCCGTCCATGTCCCGACGGTCAACGCATCAACATTGTTTAAGGTCAATCCACCCTGGTTATCAATACTGCCCAGGGAAACGTTAATCGCCGCAACCGACGTGTTGTTCGGCAATTCAAAGGTCAACGCGCGACCATTTAAAACGCGCAGAACGCCGCCGATGGACAGCGCGCCTTCACTCTGTAATGTAAAAGACGGGTTGGTATTCGTCGCAATCAGCAATTGCCCGGTGTCCGCGCCGATATAATCCTGGCCGGCAATCATGTCACCGGTAACGGTCACACCACCGTTCCCCACGACGATACCCGACGGAGCTTGGTTATAGTCATTACCCTGGATAACGACACTGTCGGTGTAATTAATGCCAGTTTGGTCCGGAATTAATCCATCCGCCCCCGGTTCCAAGAAAACGGGCGCCGCAACTGCACCAAACGGCAACAGGCAGCAAACAAAAGAAAATAGCTTTTTTATCATATTTTTTTGTTTAATTCTGATTACAATTGTGCTTACATTATGGCACATAATTTGTTTGTTCGCCAAGCAAAAAGTAATCGCAAGACGTAAAAATATAGGAACAAGGAGAAAAAAATGTTTTCTATTACAAAAGTTCACGCGCGTCAAATCATGGACAGCCGCGGAAATCCGACAATCGAATGCGACATTGAATTGTCCGGCGGGGCATTTGGCCGCGCGGCGGTCCCCAGTGGTGCATCCACCGGTTCTTTCGAAGCGTTGGAATTGCGTGACGGTGGCAACGCATACATGGGCAAAGGTGTTATGACCGCGGTCAAGAACGTTAATGAAATCATCGCCCCGGCCATTATGGGCATGGACGCGTCCCGCCAGACAGAACTGGACGAAAAGATGTTGGCGCTGGACGGCACCCCGAACAAGGATAAATTGGGCGCGAACGCGATTCTGGCGGTATCCATGGCGGCGGCGCACGCGGCGGCCAATGCGAAAAAAGAACCGCTGTATAAATACATTGCATCTATTTATGGCAACGCCAACCCGGTTGTTTTGCCGCGTCCGATGATGAACATCATCAACGGTGGTGCACACGCCGACAACGGTCTGGATGCCCAGGAATTCATGATTATCCCCAACGGCGCACGCGACGAATTCGAAGCGATTCGTATGGGCAGTGAAATCTTCCACAATTTGAAATCTATTTTAAAGAAAGGCGGCAATTCCACCAACGTCGGCGACGAAGGCGGCTTTGCACCGAACTTCCATTCCTGCCGCGAAGCGTTGGATACAATCATCGCCGCAATCCAGGCGGCCGGTTACAAACCGGGCGACCAGGTTTCCATCGGTTTGGACGTTGCATCGTCTGAATTCTACAAAGATGGCGTTTATAAATTCGAAGGCCAAAATTTGTCTGCCGACCAGATGATTGAATTCTATGAAAAACTGATTGCGGATTATCCGATTATCTCTATCGAAGACGCCCTGGCCGAAGAAGATTGGGACGGCTGGAAAAAGCTGACTGAAAAAATCGGCGGCAAATGCCAATTGGTCGGCGACGATTTGTTCGTGACCAATCCGACCCGTCTGGCCAAGGGGATTGAAAACGGCGTCGCCAACGCAATTTTGATCAAAGTGAATCAGATTGGTTCCCTGACCGAAACACTGCGCGCGATTAAAATGGCCCAGGATGCGAAATACGGTGTTGTTATTTCCCACCGCAGTGGCGAAACCGAAGACACCACAATCGCGGACCTGGCGGTGGCGACAAATGCCGGTCAGATTAAAACCGGTTCCATGTCCCGCACAGACCGCATGGCGAAATACAACCAGCTGATTCGTATCGAAGAACAGTTGGGCGCATCTGCGAAATACGGCATGTAATCAACACCGGGGGCGGCCCGTCCGCCCCCACAACCCGACCAACAATAATGATTTACGGCATTAACGTTTTATTGATTATCAAATACGCGGCGGCAATTGCCATCGTGATTGGTATTATGTTGGCGCCGGCATACCTGGCGCGCGTTTCGGGCCGGGACAAGTATAATATGTTGCTGGTCAGAATATACAGCTGGCTGTTCGGGTGGACCGGAATCGGCTGGCTGATTGCCCTGTTTTGGGGCATCAAAAAATAATCCCACCAAACGGTGGGATTATTATTTACCAATCAAAATTTTTTCGCGGCGGATTTGATAATCAGCATTGCAAACGCCGCATGGAACAGACGGCGCATAATCCCTTCGTCAAACAAAGCGCGGCCGCATTCACATTTTTTATATTCGCGCGGTTCCATATGCAACAGCGCCGCCGCATCCGGCGTGGTTAATTTCATATATTTGCGCATTTGACGCATGATGTCGCCATAATGCCGGGCATCGATAATAATTTTTGCCATGTGTTTCATCTCCCTTGTGTGTTTTTTAATAAAAAACACCACCCAAAACATTTGGGTGGTTGGAGGTTAGTTACTATTGAAACAAATAGTGTCGCTTATTCATGTATATCGCGACCCTCCAACCACAGGGTTGGAGATGTTTTATGTCTTCGCAGACAGTTTCAACGGGTAACTACACCCTACACCGGTTTCCCAATGCGTGTGAATTATATCGCACCCCACGCGAAGTTTCAAGGAATTTAAATTTATTGGTGTGGGGGGGTACGTGTTGTCATTGCGAACGAAGTGAATCAATCCAGTAAATGTGAACCTTGCCGCTTTCTTGGATTGCTGCGCCTGCGGCGCGCAATGACAATGGGAATGCAGTGCCTGGCTCTTTCTCTCCTTTGTCATTGCGAACGAAGTGAATCAATCCAGTAAATGTGAACCTTGCCGCTTTCCTGGATTGCTGCGCCACTGACGTGGCTCGCAATGACAATGGGGATGCAGTTCCTGGCTCTTTCTCTCCTTTGTCATTGCGAACGAAGTGAATCAATCCAGTAAATGTGAACCTTGCCGCTTTCCTGGATTGCTGCGCCTGCGGCGCGCAATGACAATGGGGATGCAGTGCCCGGCTCTTACTCTCCTTTGTCATTGCGAACGAAGTGAAGCAATCCAGTAAATGTGAACCTTGCCGCTTTCTTGGATTGCTGCGCCTGCGGCGCGCAATGACAATGGGAATGCAGTGCCTGGCTCTTACTCTCCTTTGTCATTGCGAACGAAGTGAAGCAATCCAGTAAATGTGAACCTTGCCGCTTTCCTGGATTGCCGCGCCTGCGGCGCGCAATGACAACAAAAATCCCCCAATTGGGGGGGATTTAACTTTCTTCTTCTTCGATTTCTTCTTCGTCGCTGTCAACCGCGTTCAGGTCAATTTCCTTTGGCACGCCCAAAATGTCTTCGATTTTTTCGGACGCCGCGTCCAAATCAATCTTGTGCAAGACCGCAAATTCCTGGGCCATGCGTTCCAACGCGCGCAAATACAATTGACGGGCCGAAAAAGTCATCGTGTCCGCCGCACTGCGCCGTTGCAAATCGCGGACAACTTCGGCCAATTTCATGGGATCGCCGGAATTAATATTTTCTTCGTATTGGGCGGCGCGACGGGCCCAAATCATACGCTTGGCCCCGGCCTTGCCCTTGGCGGATGCGATGGCTTCGTCCATTTTCTTGGCCGATGTCAACGGGCGCAGGCCCGAAATTTCGGCACGTTCCAATGGCACGCGCAGGGTCATGTGATTTCTTTCGAAATCAATAACCAATAATTTCACCTTCTGGTCAGCGATTGTCTGTTCTTCGATTCGTAATAATTTTCCAACGCCCTGGGTTGGATAAACGACATACTGTCCAGTTTTAAAATCTAATTTTTTGCTTGGCATACGGACACTCTTTACAGTTGTCATTCTCTCGGTCCACGGTATTATAGCATAAAAATGGGTAAAAAACAAATATTCCCGCAAAAATAAAAAACGCCCCCGCCGGGGCGTCAAATTTATTACATCAAACGGCGCAAAGTTCCCGTACGGCGGATGCTGGGCGCGCGACCGCCAACCGTTGTGTTGGACGATGTGGCGCAAATCCACTGGCCGCCCTGTAAAATGGCGGTTTCGCCATCCGGACAGCTGGGCTTTTCCAGGCGCCAGGCATAACACCCACCCTTTTGATACGAAATATAAGATGCGTTGTCACCGCCCCCGCGCGTATATGCGCCGTATTCGGGATTCCAAATGCCGGCGGTTTCCCCGCTGCACCATTTGCGGTCGCCAAAACATTCAATGCAATTGTTTTGCGCATCGCACAATTCAACCGGCGCGGCGGTGGTTTGATACCCGTTTGCGGCGGATTTCCCACTGCCCATTGATTTGCCGTTTTCCAAATCGCGGCACCACAATTTCTGGCATTCGGCGGCGGCGATGCCGTCGATATTGCTGTGCGTGGCCAAAATATAACCCGGCCCGCACGACGTGAATTTGTCCGACGCCGCATGGGCGCCCGCGGCGGCGGTGATTAAACAAAGACCAAACAAAATATTCATTAACTTCATATGGAAATCCATTCTCGTCTTTGTGTTATTTTACCTTTTTTTGCGAACTTTATCAACGGCAAATTATTGCCCCAACCCCGCCGGCGAAAAACGGCCGATATTGTTGAACAATTCTTCCAGTGCATTTAATTCAATTGCCGCCGGAATCTGGGTTTCACCCGGCGCCGGGCGCACAATCGGCAAATCCGCATCATGCAAAATCTGGGTCCGGGTCACGCGATTGCCATTGACCCATGCCAACAAAACCGTGCGGTTGTCGTATGTCACCGGGAACGGGCCGCGATAATTTTCGTCCGCCCCGTAATAAATCCACACTTCGTCCCCGTGAACGGTTTTAACCTGGGGGTTGCCGATTTTATCTTCCAGCTGTGCCACGGTTTTGATGGACGCGACGTCGGATTCCAACGTGGTCGGAAAAACATAGCCGCGATGCTTGGTCTGGAATGTGCATGCGGATACGGCGATTAATAAAATGGGTAATAAAAACTTTCTCATACCCCCCAGTGTATCTTAAATTTGGGCCGCGATGCAACGAAAAAATCCCGCCGGGCGGCGGGATTTTACATCAATGTTCGGGAAAATTATCCCTGGCCGTTTTCTTTCTTGTTCGGCACATCGCGCAAAGCAAACTGGGCGATGTATTTCTTTAATTCACTTTTGTACTGGTTGTTGGCCTTGGCCATTTCAACCAAGTGATCAAAGTTCGGATTGGCCGCGCGCGCCGCGCCAAAACGGCTTTCCGTTTTCAAGAAATCTTCCAGCGGCAACGGATTTTCGACATTCGAATCCATCATCAGCGGATTCTGGCCGTTGGCAATCAGACGCGGGTCAAAACGATACAGCGGCCATGCGCCGGTCTGGACCATTTGCATCTGATGCTGGGGGCCGTTTTGCAACTGGTACCCGTGCGCAATACACGGCGCGTATGCCAGGATGATGGACGGACCGTTGAAACTTTCCGCTTCGCGCAGGGCCCGAATCGCCTGGGCCTGGTTCGCGCCCATGGCAATCTGGGCAACGTATGCGCCGGACATCATCGCAATCATGCCCAAATCTTTTTTCGCATGTTCTTTGCCGCCGATGGCGAATTTCATGCTGGCCCCGAACGGGGTGGATTTGGATTGCTGGCCGCCGGTGTTGGAATACCCTTCTGTATCCAGGACCAAGATGTTGACGTTTTCACCACTGTGCAGGATGTGGTCCAAACCGCCGTAACCAATGTCGTACGCCCAACCGTCACCACCGATAATCCAAACGGATTTTTCGACGATTTCACCAATCAGACTTTCGGCCATGCGTGCACGTTCGCCCGGCATTTGGGCCAGTTTCGCGCGCAAATTATCCGCAATTTCGCGTTGACGCGCGGGGTCGGTGACGTCAAAGATTTCTTCGACATCGGGGATTTCCAATTCAAACAGCAACGATTTCAGCGTCGCGCGTTTCTGGTTCAGCGCCAACCGCATTCCCAGCCCGTATTCCGCATTATCTTCGAACAGCGAATTCGACCATGCCGGCCCACGACCCGCCGCATCCGTTGTCCACGGTGTTGTCGGCAGATTCGCGCCATAAATCGACGAACATCCGGTCGCATTGGCCACAACCATGCGGTCACCGAACAGACGCGCCAACATGCGCACATACGGTGTTTCGCCGCAACCCGCGCATGCGCCCGGGAATTCAAAGTAATGTGGCAACAATTCCACATGTTTCGGAATGTTCAAATTTAATTTTTCGCGCGGCATATCCGGCAACATTTTTTCCGCCGCGTCAAATGCCGCCTGGTTTTTGGCCGCATCCGCGTACGGCGCCAACGCCAATGCGCGCACCGGGCAATTGTTCACACAGATATTGCACCCCGTGCAATCGGCCGGCGAAATATTCAATGTGAAATACATATCCGGCCCCAGTTCCGGTGTTTTCATCGGAACAACGATGATACCGGCCGCGCGGGCTTCGTCCGCCTGGGCGGGGGTCATAACCTTGATACGAATGGCCGCGTGCGGACACAGCATCGAACATTTCCCGCACTGGATACATTTCGACAAATCACATGTCGCAACCATGGGGGAAATCGCACGCTTTTCATATTTTGCGGTGCCGACCGGATACTGACCCGCGCCAAATTTACCGTCCACGCGGAACCGCGACACGGGCAAACTGTCACCACGCTGGGCCGCCATTTCACCCAATGTGCCCGCGATTTCCGCCGGCGCATCCGCCGTCATCGCCGGAACAAAGTCCGGGGCAAAATTCGAAACCGACGACGGCAACGTGTACTGGGACAGATATTCGGCCGCCTTGTCCACCGCGGCCCAGTTGGCCTGGACAACGTCCATACCCTTTTTCTTGTACGTTTTTTCAATGGCAATCTTGGCCGACGCGGCGGCGACACCCGGGTCGATAACGCGCGTCAGGTTAAAGAAGTTCAACATGATAAACGTGTTGATACGGTTGCCCAGTCCCAATTCCGCCGCCGCACGGTTCGCGTCCAAGAAATAGACGTTCGCACGCATACGAATCAGATGTTCCTGGGTTTCACGTGGCAAATTGGCAAATGCCACGTCGGGCGCCATGGATGTGTTAATCATGACGGTTCCACCCGCGCGCAGACCACGGAAAACGTCAAAACGCTGGGCAATCATGAAATTCGAAACGCTGATGAAATCTGCGACTTCGATTAAATACTGGCTTTTGATTGGGGCGTCGGAAAAACGGATGTGCGACGCGGTCAGCCCACCCGATTTCTTGGAATCATAGACCGCATAAGACTGTGGATACAAATCGGAATTTTCACCGACAATTTTCACGATGTTTTTCACCGCACCGACAGTCCCGTCCGACCCAATACCGTACAAAACGGCGGTTTTGAAATTCGGGTCTTCGACTGCGAACGCCGGGTCCGTTTTCAGGGACAAATTGGTCAAATCGTCGTCGATGCCAACCGTAAAGTTATGATGCAGCGTGTCACGCATCAGGTTTTCCGCCACGGCTTTGACATCGCGGGGCTTAAATTCCTTGGACCCCAGACCGTAACGACCACCGAACACCGCCGCGCGGTCGCCGATGATGGATTTCACATCCTGGTACAACGGTTCGCCAATGGCGCCCGGTTCCTTGGTCCGGTCCAGAACGGCGATACGCTTTACATTTTTGGGCAACGCGGCCAAAAACGCATCAACCGGGAACGGCCGATACAAATGAATCTTTAACAGGCCAACATTGGACGGTAAATGCGACAGTGTTTCTTCGATTGTGTCAACGGCGCTGCCCATGGCGACGATAACGTTTTCCGCATTCGGGTCACCGACATAGTCCACCAGCCCATATTTGCGCCCCGTCAATTCAGCGAACAAATCCATACATTCCTGGACAATGGCGGGTGTTTTCGCATACAGTTCGTTGGCGGCTTCGCGGCCCTGGAAATAAACGTCGGGGTTTTGTGCGGTACCGCGGATGGTCGGGCGGTCCGGTGTCATCCCGCGGTTACGGTTGGCCAAGACCAAATCATCCGGCAACATTTTGCGCAACACATCATCTTCGACGCGGGTCAGACGCGATTCTTCGTGGCTGGTGCGGAACCCGTCAAAGAAATGCAGGAACGGCACCCGCGCGCGCAATGTGGCGGCATGCGCGATGGCGGCCATGTCGGCTGCCTGTTGCACGTTGTGGCTGGACAGCAATGCAAATCCGGTTTGGCGCACGGCCATAACGTCACTGTGGTCGCCAAAGATGGACAACGCATGCGTCGCCAACGCGCGCGCGGCCACGTGCATCACGAACGGCGTTTGTTCACCGGCGATTTTGTACATGTTCGGAATCATCAACAGCAATCCCTGGGACGCGGTGAACGTCGTGGCCAACGCCCCCATCTGTAACGCACCGTGCATGGCGCCGGCGGCGCCGGCTTCGGATTGCATTTCGATGACGCCGGGGATGGCGCCCCAAATATTCTTTTTATGCTGGAACATCCATTCATCGGCCAATTCACCCATCGTACTGCTGGGGGTGATGGGATAAATGGCGGCAAATTCACTGCATCTGTATGCGACGTCGGCCGCCGCCCAGTTACCATCAACAATTAATTTAGACATTTTCTTTTCCCTTAAAAATTTCTGTGCCATGAATGATAGCTTGATTTTTTCCCCAAGGCAAGACTTAATAAACATATATTGACAAATACAATATTTTGTATTATATTTATCAGAACATAAACCCCAGGGGGAACCAAATGACAAACACAAAACGGCCCAACCCGTTCACAGACAAGAATTACGTCCAACACGACCAGATTGACGTTTTGGGCACAATTAATTACACGGAACGCTATCGCTTTTATAACGCAGTCCAGGAATTGATTTCTCAGAAAATCGACATGGCCCAGCGCATGCGCAAACAGCATCCAGATTTTCAGCCGATTATTCGCATTAATTTTGCAACCCCCGACACCCAGGAATACAAACGCCAATCTGAACGTTTTTTCAACCTGTTGGAATGGGCGCGTCATTCGCATCTGATTATTGAAACGAACATCGCTGGCCCAATTTGCCTGAACAGCTGGGCCGGAAAAATTGTACGCGACATGGCTACGCCGGGCTATCGCCACGTATTGGAAGATGGTTATTATTTCTATTACCCGGAAACATACAACCCAGAAACCAAGAAAACCCAGCTGGTTACCAATCCCGTCAATATTTCCCCGGAAAAATCGCTGGAAATGGGATTGTGCGATGTGATTTTCCTGGGCGATGGACGCATTAAAACACGATAAATAAAACGGGGCCCCTGCCCCGTTATTTATTTTTTGGTTTTGTCCGACTTTTTCTTGTCGTCTTTTTTGTCGGATTTTTCGACCGCGGCTTCTTTATCGGCGTTTTCTTTTTCAACCGCCGCAATTCGGTCCGCCGCCGTCAGACGCATCTTGGACATTGCGCGAACCATATCCATCCCGCGTTGCAATTGGTAATCCAGCGCATCTTTTTCCGCATCGCTTAATTCTTTGGACGCGTCATCGTCATCGGATTTTTTCTTGTCCTGTTTCTTGGCGTCTTCGTTTTTCAGTGAATTTTTAAACGAAGCTTCGGAATACATGCTTTCCTTTTTTTCCAGAACTTCGACCTTGCTGTGCAAGACTTCAACATCGGGGGTGATGCCTTCGTTTTGAATGGACCGGCCCGACGGCGTGTAATACCGCGCGATGGTGATGTGAATTGCCGTCCCATCCCCCAATGGCTTTTGCTGTTGGACACTGCCCTTGCCGAACGATTGGGAACCCATGACCAAACCGCGGCCGTTATCCTGTAACGCGCCCGCCACAATTTCGGACGCCGACGCCGACCCGTGGTTAATCAGAACCACAACCGGTTTTCCGTTCGCCAAATCGCCGGGCTTGGCAAAGGTGCGTTCAATATCGGTCTTGTTCTTGCCGCGGGTGGACACGATTTCCCCCGAATCCAGGAACGCATCCGACACATCAATCGCCGCCGTCAGATATCCGCCCGGATTGTTACGCACGTCCAAGACGTATCCGATAACATCTTTCTTTTCCAGCGCGTTTAACGCATCGCGCAATTCTTTGGCCGTGGTGGCGCCAAAATCAGAAATACGAATGTATCCGATTTTTTTATCGTCGCCCTTTTCTTCGAATTTGACGGATTTCACCTTGATAATCGCGCGCTTTAACGTGATGGTGCGCGGTTCCTGGCCATCGGAAATGATGGTCAACTTGACCTTGGTGCCGGGGCGGCCCTTCATCTTCTTGACCGCCTGGTTCAATGTTAAATCAAACACCTGGTCGTCATCAATGTGTGTGATGTAATCACCGGGTTTAATCCCCGCGCGGGCCGCCGGCGTATCATCGATGGGCGCAATCACGCGCACCGCACCGCGGTCACTGGTGATTTGAATACCCAGCCCCCCAAATTCGCCATGGGATTTATCGCTGAATTCTTTGAAATCGTCGGCGGATAAATACGAAGAATGCGGGTCCAGCGCCCCCAGCATGCCGGCCATGGCCCCTTCTAACATTTTCTTTTCGTCCGCTTCTTCGACAAAGTTATCACGGGCCACTTCGAACACCAGGGCCAGTTTTTTTAATTCTTCGTAAATTTGTTCATCTGTTAAATGCGTCACGGGGGCATCTTTTGCCCGGTCGGCGGCGGCGGCAACAACCGGCACACACAACGCCATCACCATCAGCAGTTTTTTCAGCATTTTATAATCCTTTCCACAAACATTCACACCATAGAACAAAAAGATTTCCCCCGCAACACGATTTTTAATCACCCCACCGACAAAATATTGACAAATATATTTTTTGAACTATAATCGCAATAACAAAAACACGGATTTTATTCCGCCACACCAACCGAACGTTTGTTTTCGGCACATTGCGGCGGACAAAAATCCCAGAAATCCGGGGCGGGAATTTAATCAAAAAAAACCACACCAAACGTTGGTTTAGATTAGGCACCCGTTCCCATCAACCGTCGGGGGATACACCATGACAAAAACACCAGACCTGCGCAAACAGATTGAACAGAACCGGATTGCGATTTCAAATTGTCTGTCGGGTTCCGGCACGGTAAAGCGTTTACACAACATCAACTGGCTGCGCCATCAGATTTCATACGAAGAACCGCGCATGTTGTTCCACGTCCCCGCGAAAAACCAGGCGCCCCTGTTGGATTACAATTGCATGCGCAACATTGCCGACACATACGATTTCATTGTGGACGACACCAATCTGGCCACCAAAATCGATACGCGCACGATTTGCGACATCCATGCCAAATTATGCCACAACACGAACATTGGCGGCGGCACCCTGCGCACGACCGGGAAAATTTTGGAAATCTATGTCAATGGGGAACGCATGCACGCGCCGGACCAGTATTTGATTCCGTATTCGTTGAACGACATCACATACAAACTGTCCATCCCCGACAGCAGCCCATTGACCAAGGCTTTTGCATTGCATTACGATTTGATTGCTCTGCAACCGTTTGACGATTACAACAAACGCACGGCGCGCATGGTGATGAATTGGTGGCTGGTGCAAAACGGATATCGCCCGATTGCGTTTAATTATTCATCGGACAAACACGCATATCGTGATGCCATTACCCAGTGCGCCAATGGCAATACCAAGGCATACCAGGCATACATGTATTCATGTATGTTGCGCACCCAGAACGACATTTTGAAAATACTGAAAAAATCCCGTATTATGTAAAATAAAAAACCGCGGCAATCGCGGTTTTTTTAATACTTTATTTTGCGTACCGGCGTTCCAGATTTTGGAAATTTTGAATCTGGGCCCGCATGAACGCGATTTTTTCCAGGTTATTGTTAACGGACTTTTGATTGGCCGGATTGATACGCAAATCGTCGGCCGATTTGATAAAGCGTTTCAACCACACGACCATGATACGGTATTTGACAATATCCCGTAACTGTTCGTTTTTGGGGCTGGGCATTTGGTACAGGCTTTTGTTATGCAGACGAACATACAATTCATACAAATGCTTGTAAATTTCCAATTCAACCCCCACCGAAGACACAATATCGCGGTAAATGAAACGATAACCGGCTTCGGCAAAATCGATAAAGGACAACTGGCTGGTGGCCGGGTCGTATAACACATTGCCCGAATTCAAATCACAGTGCGACCATGCCTGGCGCGTGTCGTATTCAAATGTGCCGATGGCGTTTTTCAGACGCGCCATATAACGCACTTCGTTCGATGTGAACCACTGGGACATTTTGTTTTCGATAAAATTGTCCAGACGATTGAACTTTAATTCCGACGAAATTTTATGGCGGACAATGTCGCCGACGGGCCGGGATTCATTCATATCGACCAAGAAACTGGCCATGGCGTTTTGAATTTCAAACTTTTGCCGGCGCGACACACTGCGATACAAATCGGCCGTCAACGGATAACCCGGGGCGCGTTCTTCCAGAATTTGGCATTCGTCATCATTGATGAAAATCATTTTCGGAATGTTATATACCGGGTTGCCAACGGCACTGATATCCTGGATAACCTGGTACGTGCGATGCTGTTTTTCCAGCCATTTTTTACGCGCTTCTTCCCCCATATTGGGCAGTGGCCGTTTCATGATAAAACGGTCCCCGTAATAAACCCCGTATGTTTCGCGACCATGATGGGCCAGCGTATGGATTTTTGTCATGGTGTGTCCCCCGACGGTTGATGGGAACGGGTGCCTAATCTAAACCACCGTTTGGTGTGTTTTTTTTTGATTAAATTCCCGCCCCGGATTTCTGGAATTTTTGTCCGCCGCAAAGTGCCGAAAACAAACGGTGGTTTGGTGTGGCGGAATAAAATCCGTGCTCTGGTTATTATAATTATAGTTCAAATATTATTTTTGTCAATATTTTGTCGATTACCCAACCCAAATAAAAATCCCCGCGCATGCGGGGAAATATGTGGAATACGGCGCGCGTACGGACATTATAAATTATCACGACTGCGCCGTATCACCAACATTGCAAACGCACCGTGGAAAAACCGGCGCAATATGCCAATGTCAAACAGCGCCTGGCCCCGTTCACAACGCTGATAATCCCGGCGGCTCATTTTCAATAATTTTGCCGCATCGGTCACACTGATTTTTAAATGCTGGCGCGCGTGGCGCATGATACTGCCATAATAATTGGCATCGATTAATAGTTTTGCCATAGTTTAAACTCCTTTTACGTTAAAAAACACCACCCAAAACATTTGGGTGGTTGGAGGTTCAAAACTATTCAAACAGATAGCACGGTTTATTCAATATATTCACCGTCCTCCAACCAACGGGTTGGAGATATTTATTGTCATCACTGACAGTTTGAAAAGGTTTTGAAGCCTACACCGGTTACCCAATGCAAGGAAAGTATATCGCATCCCACGCGAAGTTTCAAGGAATTTAAATTTATTGGTGTGCTTTCTGGATTGCCACGCGCGCTGCGCTTGCTCGCAATGACAATGGTGTTGAATTGCCTGGCACTGTATCCCCTTTGTCATTGCGAGCCACGTCAGTGGCGTGGCAATCCAGTCAAATAACCACCAATTACCTATTGATCACGGAACAGGCGCACCGGGTCCACCGCGGCGTTGCCGCGGCGCACTTCCAGATACATTTCGGGTTTGTCCGGATTCATGCGGCCAATCGGTTCGCCCCCCAATACATCTTGACCCACCAGGGCATCAATCTGGCCCAAATTGGTCATGACGGTGTTGTACCCGTTTTTGTGGGACATGATGACCACCTTGCCAAAGCCCTTGAAACTGTCCGCGAATTTAACCGTGCCATCGGCCGGCGCCATCACCAACGCGTCACCGCGCGTGCGCACACGCCACCCGTCGGAATTCAGCCCCAACGCCGTTTTTTCACCAAATCGCACGACCACACGACCGCGCACCGGCAAATTTAATTTACGCCGCGAAAAAGAAGCATTTGATGACATTTTCGAACTGCCGACCCCGGCGGACAATTCAGAAATACTTTTTGCGCGCGCAGACAGGTCACGCAATTTTTTCTGAACCGCCGACTGTTGTGTTTTTAATTTTTCATTTTGTGCCGCACGCGTGCGCAACAATTTATCCAATTGCTGTTTTTCGTTGGCGTATTTTTTCGCCGTGCGGTCCAGCTTTTCTTTTTCAATGGCGCGTTTTTCGCGGATTTCGGATAATTCTTGAATCTGGCGGGTGGCGGTTTGCATGGCCGCATCGAACTGGTCCGCGGCACCGGCCAAAACCGCCGACGTCAACACGTATTCGTGCATGCTGTCCACATCAAAGCTGGGGTGCGACGACACAAACAAAATACTGGCCGCGGCATCGGCAATGCGTTCCCGGTTTTTTTCCAATTCGCGCGTCAACGCGTCACGCTGGGCGTCCAATTCCGCAATCTTGCGCGCGACGGCGCCGCGCTGTTCTTCCAGTGTGCTGACCTGGTCCGCGGCGCGCACCAGTTTCTTTTTCGTGGCGGCGACATCGCGTTCGGATGTTTTAACCTGTTGTTCCAGTTTTTTGTTTTGCTGTTCGGTTTGCTTTATCTGGGCGCGAATTTGGGACAATTCACTGGGCGCCGCCATCACCGGCGCCGCCATCACAATCGCCAAAATAATTGCAATTGCACGCATGTATTCCCCCGGGACGCACCCGCGCCCCATTATATGTTACATTATATAATGTTGACTTTTAAATGGGTCTTTTTGCCCTTTTTCACCATGACACTGGTGCCGGGGGCAACGTCCAAAACCGCAACCGGGTCGGCCATTTTGACATCGTCGATGGTCACCCCACCCTGGGTAATCATACGGCGCGCTTCGGATTTTGACGGGAATAATCCCGCGCCCATGACCAAATCCAAAACCGTCGGTGCGGCGCCGGTGTACGCAAAATCCGCGGTCGGGACATTTTGTGCCGCCCCGCCCGAAAACAGTGCCGCCGCGGTTGCGGCCGCATCTTCGGCGGCGGCGCGACCGTGTGCGATTTCCGTTGCCGCAAATGCCAATGCGCGTTTGGCTTCGTTCAATTCCGCACCGCGCAATTTGGACAACCGCGCAATTTCATTCAATGGAATTTCGGTAAAGATTTTCAAACTGCGTTCCACCAAATCATCCGGCATGTTGCGGAAATACTGATAATATTCGTACGGCGATGTTTTTTCTTCGTTGACCCAGATGGCGTTGCCGGCCGATTTGCCAATCTTGTTCCCGTTGGCATCGGTAATCAGCGACGTGGATAAAACGAATGCTTCTTTGCCCAGTTTTTTGCGGATTAATTCAATCCCCATGATGGCGTTGCCCCACTGGTCCGCGCCACATGTCTGCAAGATGCACCCGTATTTCTGAAACAGGGTTAAAAAATCCACCGCCTGGAACGTCATGTAATTGAATTCCAAAAACGTCATACCGGTTTCCAGACGACGTTTGACGCTTTCCATCGACAGCATGCGCGGCACGGTGAAATCCGTCCCGAAATCGCGCAGAAAATCCAAATGACTGTACGTCTTCATCCAGTCATAGTTATCCACCATGACCGCGTCCGACGCACCGTCGCCAAAACGAAAGAATTTGGCATAAGATTTTTTCAGCCCCGCGATATTTTTGGCCAAAATTTCTTCGGTCATCATGGGCCGGCCGGTATCGCGCCCGGACGGGTCGCCGATGCGCCCGGTGGCGCCGCCCACCAACATAATCGGGCGGTGCCCATATTTTTGCAGCCAACGCATCATCATCACCGGCACCAAATGCCCCACGTGCAAAGAATCCGCCGTCGGGTCCGACCCCAAATATGCCGCAATTTTCCCCGCATTCAGCGCATCGTTTAATCCGGCCATGTTCGACGTTTGGTTGATAAAACCGCGTTGTTCCAATTCGTGTAATAATTCGTTTTGCATTTATAAATCCTTGATATCAAAATCATAACAAACTTTGTGGGGATATGCAAAAAAAATCACCGCAAAATTTGCGGTGATTATGCGGGTTAACGCACACGCTGTTCCAGATGGTCCAACAACGCAAAATTACGCGGCGCCGACAATGTGGGCCGCCCGCCATTGACCAGAACCGCCCGGGCCAACGCGATTTCAAAGAAAATTCTGTCCATACTTAAATTCGACAACCCGCGGAAATTCTGCAAAAATTCCACCCGGGTGTTGCTGTGCGCGGGCCGGCGCAGAAAATACATCCGGCCGCCAAAGCTGTATGCGACAATATGGTCCTGTTTATTCTTGTGCGCCCAGACAATCTTTCCGGCCGGCAGATATTTTTTATATTCATCCGGCATGACAACAGATACGACCGTACCACCGCCGCGCAGAAACACCGTCAATCCCCGCTGATTGATGTGGTGACCAACAACCTTGTACTTTTCCATAATTAAATCCCTGGTTTTTTATAACAGCGAACAAAAATCCGGCCGGGGCCGGATTTTTGCATAAAATTTCCAACGCGGATTAGCCCAACATTTTGGAAACTTCGTCGGCCAAATTATCTTCGGCCTTTTCGATGCCTTCGCCCAACAGATAATACGCAAAGCCGGCCAATTTACCGCCAACTTCGGCGACAACCTGTTTCACGGTTTTGGACGGGTCCATAACGAACGGCTGTTCTTCCAGAACGCTTTCGGCATAGTATTTGTTGATACGGCCCTGGACCATTTTTTCAACAACGTTTTCCGGTTTGTTCGCAGTTGCACCGGATTCGATAAACACTTTCTTTTCGCGTTCAACGGCAACCGGGTCAACATCGGCAATGGTCATGAATTCCGGTTTGTTCGCCGCGATGTGCATGGCAATTTTGGAACCGATTTCATCGACTTTGTCATCACCACCGTTGATGGCCACGATAACGCCAATCTGGCCCATGCCCGGGACCAAAGCATTGTGAACATAGGTATAGATATGGTCACCGGTCACCTTGGCAATACGGCGCAGGTTCATGTTTTCACCAATTGTCGCGATTGTTGCGGCAATGTCGTCTTTGACCGCGTTCAGGGTCGAATCAAAATCGCCGCCGAATTCCAGCGCCTTGGCCGCGACATCGGCAACCAGTTTCTGGAACTTTTCATTTTTCGCAACAAAGTCGGTTTCTGCGTTCAATTCAACAACGCAACCCATGTCGTCACATTTGACAACCGTCACCAGACCCGATGCCGCGACGCGACCGGCTTTGGACGCTGCTTTTACAATACCTTTTTGACGCAACCAATCGGCAGCCGCCTGAACATCGCCATTGTTTTCAGTCAGGGCTTTTTTACAATCCATCATACCTGCGGATGTTTTTTCGCGCAGTTCTTGAATCAATTTTGCTGTAATTTCTGCCATTGTGTTTTCTCCGTTTATGTTTTGCGCGGCATATGAATTTACACCGTGCATTTGAATATGTTGGGGGCGATAACCGCCCCCGGATTTGGGATTGAATTATTTTTCAATCTTGTCGGCCAATTTGCCGCGACGTTCGGCGCGGGCTTCGGTCATTTTGGATTTCACGCGGGCTTCTTTTTCTTTGATGCCGTCTTCGAAATCTTCGGCCGCGGCCGTACGCATGTCGGATTCAACCTTTTTGCTGGCGACACCGCCCAAACGTTTTTCAATACCGGACAGAATTGCATCGACAAACAGGTCACAGTACAACTGGGTTGCACGCGCCGCGTCGTCGTTGCCCGGGACCGGGTAATCGACCATTTCCGGATTTGCGTTTGTGTCGCAAATCGCGATTGTCGGGATATCCAATGTTTTGGCTTCGCGAACAGCGTTCATTTCGCGGGGCACGTCGATAACGACGATGGCCTGCGGTGTGCCGTGCATTTCCAAAATCCCGCCGAAAATACCACGCAGTTTTTCAACTTCTTTGGTCATGACGCCGACTTCTTTCTTGGTCAGCCCCAGTTTTTCTGCGTTTTCGATATCAGATTCCATTTTTTTCAGGCGACGAATGGACTGGGAAACAGTGGCCCAGTTTGTCATCATCCCACCCAACCAGCGGTTGTTCACATAGAACTGGCCACAGCGTTCGGCCGCGTCGCGGACGATATCTTTGGCCTGGTGCTTGGTCGCGACGAACAAGACTTTACCGCCGGCGGCCGCGATGGCTTCCAATGCGACCAAGGCGCGGTGCATCAACGGGGCAGTTTTGTTCAAGTTAATGATATGAATCTTGTCTTTTACACCATAAACGTACGGTGTCATCAACGGGTTCCAGCGACGGGTGTGGTGACCGAAATGGACGCCAGCTTCCATCAGCTGTTTCATTGTAAAGGTTGGCAATGCCATGATTTTATCCTTTTTTCTGTTGTTATCCTCGCCACCGGTGACAGACCAAATATCGGAATATTTTGGACAGAAAATTGCACGGTGGTTGTGTTCTTCGCGCGATGCGCGTGCCGCTATCATAGACCTTTTGCCCCGAAAAATCAAGCAAAAAGTGCAATTTGTCCACCCAACACGCACATGGACAAAAAAGTAAAAATATTGACAAATTAATTTGACAAACCATATTTTTGTATTACAATTTACTGGGTAAAAAGGGAATCGAGTATGAGAATGTTCACAAAAATCTTGTCCATTATTCTGGCAACCGCAGTGACTGCGACGTCGGTTTCGGCCGCGCCTGATTGCAGCAATGCCAAATATCGTCGCGCCAATCCGACCAAGTGCACATTTTTTGCAAATTCCGGTACGACAACCGCAACCGTTTTGGGCGGCGCGGTCGCACTGGGGGCGGGACTGGCCCTGATTGGGATGTCGGGCGCCAGTGCCGGCGGCAGCGATTCCACCACATCCACACCGATGCGCCAACCGACCATGCCGATTTACGATACGGTTGGATACACAGACCCGGTCGCGCTGGCCGCGGCGATGAACGATTACAAATATATGCGCAACGGCGCCCAGTATAATGAAATCCGGGCGGCGTATTCTGTGGCGCGCGGCTTTACCGGCCGTGGTTCCACCATCGCGGTTTTGGACACCGGCGATTATGGCTGGCACGGGACGGCGGTAAATAATGTTGTGCGCGGCCCGATTGCCCCGGACGCCGTGGTCAATTCGTACAAGATTGTCGATAACACCGGCGAATTTATTTCTTATTCCAAAATTGGCGACATTATTGCATCCGACAAAAACGCCAACATTTTCAACGCCAGCTGGGGCGTGGAATCCCAGTATCGTCTGAACGCGTCAACCATTCGCAGCCGCGCGGACATCGTCCGACTGACGGATGCGAACTTTGTCAATCAAATAACCGACGCGGCTGTTAATCGCGATGCCATCTTTGTTTGGGCCGCCGGTAACGAAGGCCAGGTTCAATCGACCGCGTTGGCGGCCCTGCCCCGCGTAGTGCCGGAATTAAACGGTCATTTTATTAATGTTGTCGCATGGGATAATGCGACCGGCGCGTTGGCCGATTACAGCAATGCGTGCGGCGTAACCCAGATGTATTGCATCACGGCCCCCGGGACCAAGATGGACGTGGGTATTGGGACGGCGTCCGGCACCAGCTTTGCGGCGCCCGTTGTGTCGGCGGCATTGGCCGTCATCCGCGAAGCGTTCCCGTACATGAACGCGACCGAAATTACACAGTTGCTGTTCACAACGGCGCGTGATTTGGGCGAACCGGGCGTGGACGCGGTGTATGGCTGGGGGATGCTGGATTTGGAACGCGCAACGCGCCCGGTGGGTGCGCCACTGGTACCGCTGGCCGACAGTATGCAGCCGCTGCAACCGGCACGCGCGTCGGGGACAATTGGCCGCAAGATTAAATCCGCGAATTTGGACTTTGCATTCTTTGACGGCTTTGGCCGGGCGTTTTCCGCCAAATTAAATGATAACATCACATTCCGCGAAGTCGGTCGCGCCAACGCGCGTCTGCGCGGGGATGACGCGGTTGCATCCGTGCACTTTGGGAACATGGAATTGGGCTTTGCCAAGAATAATTTGTTAATGGCCGACGGATTCCTGCAAACCGACCGCGACAGCTTTATCAGCTTTGTCGGCATTGAAAACAGCATGCAGTTTGGCGCAACCGAACTGTTCCAGCGCACACGCATCGGCGTCAGCAACCCCGACGCGGACGAAAATTCCATGGTCACCGGTTTTTCCAGCATTTACAGTGCGTCCGTCACAATGGGTCTGCGCCGCGGGGATTGGAAATTTTCCATTTCGGCCCCGGACATGATTCTGGCGGGCAGCATGGACATGCACCTGCCGACGGGTCGCGCCGCGAACGGCCAAATTATCTATGCCGATTACCAGATTGATTTGGCGGAACGTCCGGCGTTGGAATACGCGGTGGGGTATGGGAACTGGACGGCGGCCTATATCGACAATCCGCAATCGCGTGACGAAATCTATTTCATGTACAAAACGAAAATCGCGTTTTAATACATATTATAAAGATGTCGTGTGAATGGCCTTGTCAATGCCGCGGACCGCAATAAATTTGCTTAACGTGTCGCGATGGACGCGCAACCGCCGCGCAATTTCATAACGACTGCTGCCGCTGGTCAATTTTTGACAAATATATTTTTCCCGCCCGTTTAATTTACAGCTGTTGCGGCTGCCGTGGGGCCGGCCGATATGCTTGCCTTCGGATTTAACACGCGCCAGGGCTTCCTGGGTTCGTTGCGAAATCAAGTTTCGTTCAATTTCCGCCGACAATCCGAACGCGAATGCCAACACTTTACTGGTAATATCACTGCCCAGACGATAATTATCCTTTATCGTCCAGATTTTGGCGCCAACGTCCATGCAATAATGCAAAATGCTCATAATCTGCAACAAATTACGCCCCAGACGTGACAATTCTGACGCAATGATTAAATCATCTTTGCGGATGCGTTTAATCAATCGCCCCAGTTTTCGCTTGTTTAATTCTTTGGTGGCGGAAATTGTTTCTTCGATCCAGCAATCAATGACCAGATTTTCCTTTTCACAGAATTTCTGAATTTCGAACCGCTGGTTTTCGGTTGTCTGATGGTCTGTTGAAACGCGAATGTACCCGTAAATCACTGTTGGCCTCCTTTGGCTTTTGTAGTAGATAATTTTTTGGAAACAAGATTTTTATATTCCTAAAAAGCCGAAAGGCAAATATAATACATTGTTTATACAACACTTTTTATCCCGTTTGAAAGTTATCATATGAATTTTGGCCGTCAAACTGGGTCAATAAAATCGTTGTACTGCGTCTTTTTCTTTACTATGATGCTTTTATTCAGATTGATAAAGGAAAGGCGAGAGTATGACCCGGCAAAAACAAAAAAAATCTGTTCGTACACAAAATACGCGCAATTCTTTTTGGGCGCGCATGCGCACCCGACTGCGCTGGGGGCATGTTGTGGCGGCGCTTATTGGCGTTGCACTGATTTGCGGCGGGGTCATCTGGGCCGTTTCGGCACATAATTCAAATGCGCCCCGATTTGACATGACGGTCGGCGCACCGGATACCCAGCAATTCCGTGATGACAATTATATGACCATGGCACCGGGCGATGGCCCGACCGCCGGTATGCCTGACGTCAACAATGACCGTGAAATGTCCAAACCGGCATCACTGCGTGTGGATTTTGAACAAACGCGCGGGGAATATACGCCCGCCATGCGCATGGATATTAATGACGCGGATTTGGCCGACAACATCAAAATTACCCCGTTTATCAAGGGTACCTGGCACATGGCGGGCGCATCGCGTTTATTCTTTGCCCCCGACGCCGGCTGGCCCGCGGCCCAGAAATTCACCGTCACCGTTTCCCGCAAATTGCTGAATCCCGACGTGCGCATCGGCAAACTGCACGCGACATTTGAAACGCCGCGTCTGATGGGCACCATCAACAGCTTTGACGTGTATCCCGATTTAAATCGCCGGCAATCCATGATTGGGGTCGCAATTGTATCGTTTAACTATGCCATTGATACCGCCAAATTCGAATCGAAAACATCGGTCAAACTGAATGGCAAAAGCCTGGATTTCAGCGTAAAATTCGACAATTTCCACCGCACGGCATTTATTACAACCGAACCCATCGCGGTGCGTGACGCGGCCCAGACACTGCACCTGGTGATTGATGACGTCAACGCCGCAAACGGGCGCGCGGTGTCGGGGAAATTAACGGCGGATGCAACGGTCGAATCGGCCGACAATTTGTTCCGCATTGCATCCGTTACCACAAACGCCGTCGATAACGCGGCCGGTGAAATTCAGCAGTTGCTGATTGTCAATATGACCGCGGGCGCGGCCGCAGACACAAAATGGGATGAATATGTTGACCTGTATTTATTACCCGCAAAAAAAGACGCCGACGAAACCAAATCGCACCAATGGATGGCGGACGAAATCACGCCCGATGTATTGAAAAAATCGGCGCGCATCGCGTGGCAAAAAACTGACCTGGTCAGTCCCACCGGCACGTATCAGTACGCATTTGAATACGACGTGTCCGAACAAAACGACCGATACGTATATGCCGCGATTCGCCCGGGCATCGTGTCGGATAATGGGTTTACTTTGAAAAACGGTTTGTCCAAGGTGATGCGTGTCCCATACCCGGAACGTGCGGTTAAAATCGCCGGGACGGGGGCGCTGTTGTCGCTGGGCGGGGACCGTAACCTGGGGATTGTGGCGCGCGGCGGTGCGGCAAACGCCTTTGTTAATCTGTACAAGGTTAAATCGGCCGAAATCAATCACTTGATTACCCAGACATACAACGTGTTCACCCCACTGGAATTCAAATCGTGGTCATTTGATGCGTATGACATGTCGGTTGTTTTCCAGAAACGCATTTCATTCGCCAACCCGTCGCCAAAGCGTATTAATTACGCGTCCGTTGATTTGGGGGCGTACCTGGATAAAACACCGGGGGATAAAACGGGTATCTTTATCATCCAAACCGGCGCATCCCAGTCCCAGGCCGATTATAATGACAAGCGTTTGATTATCCTGACGGATTTGGGCATCATCCGCAAAACCAATATTGATGAATCATCGACGGTCTTTGTTTCGCGTCTGTCATCCGGCCAACCCGCATCCGATATCGACATCAGTGTTCTGGGCCGCAATGGCACCCCGATTTGGGTGGGCCAAACGGACGCCGGCGGTCGCGCGAACATCCCCAATTTCCCGTGGTCTGAATATAAAAACGCGCGCGCACCGGTCGCCATTGTTGCGCGCCACGGGTCGGACGTTTCGTTCATCCCGTATTACGCCGGTTCGCAACAGGTTGAATATTCCAAATTCGACGTGGACGGCGTCTATGCGTCGTCATCAACACCCATGAATGCGTTTATCTTTTCCGACCGCGGCATTTACCGCCCCGGCGAAGAATTCATCATCGGCGGCATTGTAAAAGAAAAAAGCTTTAAATCACTGGCCGGGATTCCGGTACGTCTGGAAATTCGCGATGCGCGCGGGCGTGTGATTGTGGATAAAATCTTTTCCCTGGCGGCGGACGGCATGTTTGACGTTACCCATCAATTATCGTCCCAGGCGCCCATTGGCGAATATGACGTGCGTCTGTTTTCCCTGAACAGCAAAAACCAAAACCAAGACATTTTGGGCCGCACCACCATCCGGGTCGAAGAATTTGTCCCCGACAATCTGAAAATCACGGCGCAAATTGCAAACGCGACCGATACGGGATGGATTTCCCCCGATGGCGTTTATGCCGACGTAACACTGCGCAATTTGTTTGGCGCACCCGCGGGCGACCGGCGCATCACGGCGCATGCGGTTTTAACCCCGACACAATTTACGTTCCCGAAATTCAAAGATTACACATTCACCCCGAACTTTATCGCGGGCACGGGCCTGGCGCGCGCCAGTGCGGGCGCCGCGCAAACACGGCACTTTGATTTACCGGACGTCACAACCGATGCCGATGGACATGCGCGCGTCAATGTCACATTTGACCCGGCGGTGGCCCCGGGAACATATACACTGGCGCTGACACTGCGCGGGTTCGAAGGGCCGTCCGGCAAAAACGTCCAAATGACAACCACGGCCCGGCTGTCTGCGTCCGCGTACCTGCTTGGATGGCGCGCCAGTGGGGATTTGGGCTATATCAATCGCGGCGCGGCGCGCAAATTGCACATTATCGCGGTGGACAATATGGGCGCCCAGACGGCGGCGGGTAAACTGACCCTGCGCGTGGTAAAGAAAGAAAACCTGACCAGTCTGATAAAAGATTACAATGATTTTTACAAGTACCAGACCGTCACCCGTGAACGCGTCGTTACCCAGCGCAGCCTGGATATCCCGGCCGGGGGCATGGATTTACCCCTGGGGACGGAAACGCCCGGCACATATAATGTACAGATTTTGGACGAAAACGGCCGCATCATGGCGGACGCCCCGTATTTTGTCGCGGGCGCGGAAAACGTCGAATTAAAATCCGATGCCGCGGCCCAGTTGCAGATAAAACTGAACAAAACCGCATTTGCCGCCGGTGACGACATCGCCATCAATATCACGGCGCCGTATGCGGGCACGGGGCTGATTACCATTGAACGCGACCGCGTTTATGCGTACCGCTGGTTCACGGCCAACACCACCACATCGACCCAGCACATCACCGTCCCCAAAAATTTCGAAGGCACCGGTTACGTCAACGTATCCTTTGTCCGTGATATCAACAGCCGGGATGTCTTTACCACACCGTACACATATGCGGTGGCGCCGTTCACGGCCGACGTGACAAAGCGCGACATTCGCATCCATCTGACCGCGCCGGAAATGATACGGGACCGCAAATTGACGATTGAATACACCACGGACAAAAATGCGCGCATGATGCTGTTCGCGGTTAACGAAGGCATTTTACAGGTCGCCCGGTTCCAAATGCCGCAACCGTTGGAATATTTCTTCAAGAAAGCCGCCCTGCAAGTCAACACGTACCAGATTTTGTCGCTGTTGTTGCCGGAATACAACGTTTTGCGCGAATTTGCAAAGACCGGCGGTGGCGATTGGGATGATTCCGCGGCGGGAATGGGCCCACTGACCAATCCGTTTGCACGGCGTACATCGCGCCCGGTGGCATTTTATTCCGGGATTATCAAAACCACCGCGAACCAGACCGGTCGCATCACATTCGACATGCCCGATGATTTTAACGGCGCGGTGCGGATTTTCGCGGTTGCGACCAACAATTCCGCCGTGGGCGCGGCAAACGCCACAACGCACGTTCAATCCCCGCTGATTATTTCCACAACCGCCCCGCTGGTTGCGGCGCCGGGCGACACGTTCGATGTCGGTGCCATCGTCACCAATATGACGGACCATGCTGGCGACATTACGGTCGATGTCAAACGGACTTTGTCAGAAAACCTGGTGGCAGACAACGCGGCGACGGCGGCGCTGACGATTGGCAAATCGTCCGACGGGCTGTGGACATTTACAACGCGTGCAACCGATGCGCTGGGCGCGGCCAGCATTGATATCGACGCCACCGCGAAAAATGCCGATGGCGGCAAATTGGCGACGGCGCATGCGGCGGCGACACTGTCGGTGCGACCGGTTACCGCATTTACAACCGATATTAAAACGGGCCTGGTCGAAGCGGACAAAAAAACAATCAAAAAATTCCACATGGATTTGTATCCGGAATTTGCCACGCGCCAGTTATTCGTTTCCCCGAATGCGTCCACGTTTATCAAACCGCTGTTTGAATATTTGGCGCATTACGAATACAATTGTTCGGAACAATTGGTGTCGCGCACACTGCCGTACGTATTGATGCCCGACGACGCCATTTTGGGCACGACGGGCGCGGTGGCGGCGGACAAAGTCGCGGCGACAATCGCCCTGTTAAAGAACCGGCAAAATGACGACGGTTCGTTCGGTCTGTGGGCCGGCGCGGCGCGCGACCGCGACAATGAATCCAACAACAATGCGGCATTCGTGACCGCATATGTGACCCAGTTCCTGACACTGGCCAAGGAAAATGATTTCCCGGTGCCGGCAACTATGCTGGGGCGCGCGGTGGATTATCTGCGCACGTATGCGGGGGCGCCGATGCAGTCGCCGTCGGACATTCTGGCCAAAAGCTTTGCCATCTATGTCGCGACACAAAACGGGTACGTCACGACCAGCTATATCAACATGTTCGAAGAATACGCGAACCAGAATGCCCGCGGCTGGCAATCCGAACTGGCCGGGACGTATATCGCGGCGGCGTATAAGATATTAAAGCAAGATGATGCGGCCGAAAAAATCGTACGCAAATATCGCCCCGCCAACGACCCGGATACAGATATGCGCGGCGATGCGTTCGGCAACCCGGTTTCCGACAACGCCACATATATGTATCTGGCCCACAAATATTTTAACGCCGTGACACCCGCGTACAGTGATGAAATCATTGGATATATCAACGCGGGCCGTTATGACGCGTTCACCGCGGCGGCGGTCATCATGGGATTGACCGGCAACGCGGCGGGCGACGATTTGGCGACAATCACCGTCCGTGCGAACGACGCGCCGGTGGGCGGCATGGCGCGGCGCGGCGCATGGGTTGCGGACATTCCGGCGGATGCCACAACATTGACCATTGAATGCCCATCATGTGGGGCGGATGCGCCGTTGTTCTATACATTGATGCAACAGGGGTACCCGCGCACGTCCACCCCGGCATCCAACGGTATTGAAATCACGCGCGAATATTACAACGCCGATGGCGAACGCATTGACGCCGCCCAAATCGGCCAAGACGTCACGGTAAAAATCTTTGCCCGCGCGGTGGGCGGCGCCCGCAATATTTCCAATGTCGTCATCACGGATTTGTTGCCGGGTGGGTTGACGGCGCTGGGCGATACGTTGTCGGGCGATATGGATTACGCCGAACCACGCGAAGATCGCATTTTAATCTTTACAGATTTGACGCGGCGGGGGGCAACATTTACCTATACCGCGACGGCGGGCGCGGCCGGCACATTCGCGGTTCCGGCAATTACCGCGTCATCCATGTACAATCCCCAGATTTGGGCCACCGGCAAATCCGCCACGTTCCAGGTAAACAATGTCGCGACCAAATAACCGGGCCCGTTCAATCTGTCACACGATGACGTCGTTTATGCGGCGTCATCGTTTGTTGTGTTCTGTGGTGGGCGGCGTCATAGTGCTGTATCTGATTATCCGCGTATTTTTCACGCCGCCCATCCTGGACCAGACGCATTTTTCCCGCGCATTTTATGACCGCAATGGGCAATTGTTACGCCTGACGCTGTCGGCGGATGATAAATACCGGCTGTTCACGCCATTGGAAAAAATCAGCCCTGCCCTGCGCCGCGCCACCATTTTATACGAAGACCGCTGGTTCTGGTATCACCCGGGCGTCAATCCCGTATCAATGGCATCGGCCACGGTGAATTATTTTACGCATCGAACCCGCCCCATCGGCGCATCGACCATCACGATGCAGGTGGCGCGTCTGCGATATGACCTGAACACGAAACGGCCCATGGGCAAGATTCGCCAAACGGCCATCGCGCTGTGGCTGGATTTATTTCACAGCAAATCAGAAATTCTGGAAGCGTATCTGAACCTGGCCCCGTACGGCGGCAATGTCGAAGGTATCGGCGCCGCATCCCTGATATACTTTGGCCGGTCGGCCGCGGATTTAAGCACGATTGAATCAATCACCCTGGCGACCATTCCGCAAAACCCGTCAAAGCGCGGCCTGAATACCCAGACCGGCCTGCGCAACATTATGGATATGCGCCGCGATTTGGTTCGGCGTTGGACGGCGCGATATGGGGCGGATGCGGCGCTGGACACAATGGCGGACATGCCGCTGAACGTGCGGGGCGTGGGGGATTTACCCTGGGACGCGCCACATTTTGTTGACCGTGAAATGGCCCGGTTTAACAATTATTGGACCGACATGGGTCGTCGCCCATCTGAAATCCAGACGACATTGGACGCCCGTCTGCAACGGCAATTGGTCGCCACACTGAAATCAGAAATCGCCACGCGCCGCCCGGTCGGCGTTGAAAACGCGGCCGCGATTTTAATTAATTACAAAACGATGCAGGTGCTCAGCTATATCGGGTCGGCGGATTATTTCGACAAATCGATTTACGGCGAAAACGATGGCGTGCGCGCCCGGCGCAGTCCCGGTTCCACATTAAAACCCCTGATATACGCGGCGGCGGCGGACCGCGGATTGATTCATGGAATGACATTGCTGCGTGATGCCCAGGTGAATTTTGGTGTGTACGCCCCCGAAAATTCTGACAGCGAATTTTACGGCCCCGTTTTGGCCCGGGACGCATTGACGCATTCCCGCAATATTCCGGCCATCGATTTAGTGCGCAAAATCGGTATTCGCAATTTTTACAAATTACTGCGCCGATCGGGCGTGACACGTTTAAAATCGCCCGACCACTACGGGATTTCGGTCGCACTTGGCGGGGCCGAAGTTTCGATGTGGGAACTGGCCGATATTTATGCAACGATGGCCAATCTGGGGGTGCGGCGCGACATCCGCACACAATTGTCCGCCCCCGATGTCACACGCGATACCATTTTGTCGCCGGAATCTTTTTTCCTGGTTCTGGATATGCTGGGCCGCCAGGGGGACCGTGACGTAAGCGTTCCATATGCCCGCGCGCGCCGCCGACATATCAACCATTACTGGAAAACGGGGACATCTTCGTCATTTCGCGATGCGTGGACGGCGGGCGTGTTTGGGGACTTTGTATTAATTGTCTGGGTGGGCAATTTTGACGGCCGGCCCAATAACGCTTTTTCTGGGGCCAAGACCGCCGCCCCCATTTATTTCAAGATGGCGTCCACCGTCGCCGACGTCATGGCAATGCGCGGTACGCCGGTGGAAAATCCCAATTTTCTGCGCGATGATTTAAACATATCGCGCATCGATATGTGCGACGGTGTGGGCGGCATTGCGGGTACGCATTGCCCGCATGTTGTGCAGTCTTATTTTATCCCGGGCATATCGCCGATTGATACATCGTCGGTGTATCGCGCAATTCCGATTGACCGCGCGACGGGCCGGCGGGCATGCCGGCGCGATGCCGCCACAACATACATGGACGTGTATGAATTTTGGGATGCGACGTATTTGGACATGTTTCGCCGCGCGGGGATTAAGCGTAAAACCCCGCCCCCATACATGCCCGATTGTGATTTGAATGCGATTGCGACATCCGTCCCCCCGCCCCAGATTGTATCGCCCGCCGACGCGACGCGCATTGTCATCACGGACGACGCCGACACGGCGCGGGTTGCGATGCGCGCGCTGTCACACACGACGGACACCCGCATTTTTTGGTTTTTAGACAACGCCATGATTGGCACGTCCGGGCCCGGGGATACATTTGAACATCCGGTGCCGATGGGCCGGCATACGGTGCGCGCCCTGGACGAAGCGGGCGGCGGCGCGGCGGTCACATTCACGGTTGTGAAATAACCCCTTGCATTTTCGAAAAAAAATGCCTATAATCCGTGGGCTTTTGCGGGTGGGCGCACTGGCAATCCGATTAACCCCACAAGTCCTTGCATTTTTTCTATAACCATATGCAATGGCAAGCTTTGCAGAATCATTTCTTATGAAAGATTTATCCAAAGATTTATTTAACCCCCTGTCTGGCGAAGACTTTGTCCAGATGTTCGACGCGAGCTATGGCGCACAGGAAACGTTACAGGGCTATGCCACCAAGGGTACCGTCAAAGACATTCGCGGCGATTTCGCGATGGTTGACGTGGGCCTGAAATCCGAAGGGCGCGTTCCGCTGAAAGAATTCGGCGCATCGGTTCCGTCGGTTGGTGACATCATCGACGTTTTTGTTGAACGTTACGAATCCCGCGAAGGGACAGCCGTTCTGTCTTATACCAAGGCCCGCGCTGAAAAAGCATGGAAAGACCTGGAAAAGACAGTCGCCGAAGGTATCGACCCAGAAGGTACAATTATCGACGTCGTTCGTGGCGGTTACACCGTTGACATCAACGGCGTATTTGCATTTATGCCGTCGTCCCAGGTGGATCACAAACCGGTCCGCGATGCGAAATCGCTGATTGGGTTAAAAGACAAATTCCGCGTTTTGAAAATGGATGCGCTGCGTACAAACGCCATCGTTTCCCGTCGCGCGATTCAGTCTGACACCATCGCCGCCGCACAACGCGAAGCGATGAAGAACATCACACTGGGTGCCGTCATCGAAGGTACAGTGAAAAACATCACCGATTACGGTGTGTTCGTTGACCTGGGCGGTATTGATGGGTTGCTGCACGTGACAGATTTGTCATGGAAGCGTGTCAACCACCCGCGTGAATTGGTCCATGTCGGCCAGAAGATTAAGGTCAAAGTTATCCAGTTCGACCCGGAATCGCATCGCATTTCCCTGGGCGCGAAACAGCTGGAAGATGACCCGTGGGATACCGCGTCGCGCGCGTTCAACGTTGGCGACACAGTTTCGGGCAAGGTTTCGTCCCTGACCGATTACGGCGCATTCATTGACCTGGGCAACAACATCGAAGGTTTGGTCCACATGTCCGAACTGTCCTGGACAAACAAAAACATCCACCCGTCCAAAGTTCTGCAAAGCGGCCAGGATGTCAACGTTATCGTCTTGGGCATCGACCAGGATAAACGCCGCATTTCCCTGGGCTATAAACAGTTACAGGAAAATCCGTGGCGCAAATTCGCCGAAACACACAATGTCGGCGATGTCGTGACCGGCCCGATCAAGAACACAACCGAATTCGGTCTGTTCGTGGCGCTGACACCGGAATTGGATGGTATGGTCCATATTTCCGACCTGTCTTGGAACAAACTGGACGAAGAAGAACTGAAAAAGTTCGTTCGCGGCCAGGAAGTCACCGCCAAGATTCTGGACATCAATCCGGAAAAAGAACGCGTCACATTGGGTATCAAGCAATTGACCGAAAGCGCGGACAGCAACGCCGTTTCCATCAAGAAAGGCGCCGTTGTTTCCGGCACGGTTTCCGAAGTAACGCCGGACGAACTGATTGTCGCACTGCCGGGCGATGCGCGTGGTGTTATCCGCCGCACCGACCTGTCCCGTGAAAAGAATGAACAGGACACGTCCAAATTCAAAGTGGGCGACACAGTCGAAGCGTCTGTTGTTTCTGTCGAAGACAACACCGTTAAACTGTCCATCCGCGCGTTGCAGGTGACGCTGGAAAAGCAGGCCGTCAAAGAATACGCCAACCAAGCCGACAGCGGCTCGGTCCTGGGCGATATCTTGGGCGCTGCGATTGAAAACAGCAAAAAATAATCCACCAATCGGTGAATTATGATGCACAAGGCATGGGACACCATGCCTTGTTTGTTATTTTTACTTTAAAATCTAAAATTTATGTACTATAATACACCCCGCTATGAAAAAAGATATTATTGTTTTGATGGGCGGCCAGGGTGTTGGCAAGGGAACTTTTTCCGCCATGCTGCGTAACCGCCACAATTATAACTATATCGAAACGGGCGCGATGTTCCGCACATTGCCGGCCGATTCCGAAATTGCAAAATTAATCGCGCGCGGTGAATTGGTCCCCGACAGCGAATTGTTCAAATTGATTGAATCCAAAATCAATGATGATGCAGATATCCTGATTGACGGGTTTCCGCGCACCCTGCCCCAGGCACAGTGGTTTGTGGAACGCTATGCGCATAAATTCAACATACGTGTTTTGTACCTGGATGTCCCCGAAGAAATCATGATGCACCGCATTCAAAAGCGTATGAATGATGGCGCCGGGCGCGCCGATGATGCGGACGCCGCCGCCGTGCGCCGCCGTTTGGACACGTTTTGGAACATCACCATGCCGGCCATTGAATGGCTGCGCACTGCGCCGGATATTTTCTTTGCGGACGTGGATGTCACCGGTCCGGTTGATGAAAATTTTGACCGAATTTTAGCGGCCCTGGGTGAATAACCCCGACCATCCCCGCCCCGCGGGGATTTTTTTTATTTAAATCCGGGGTCGTTATCTCTCTTGTCATGCTGGGCCCGGGTCCCAAAATGACACCACAAAAAAAATCCCCCGTGGGGGGATTTATCTGTTGGTTAATTGCAATTCAATGCGGCGGTTCTTTTGCATGCTGTTTGCGTCCGAACCCAATTCCACCGGGTGCATTTCGCCAAACCCACTGGGCACCAGGCGCCGTTTCGAAACGCCCGCGCGGGCCAATTCATCGGCCACCGCCGTCGCACGCCGCAGTGACAATTCGGTGTTGTTGCGGTATGCGCGCGTGCCGGGGATAACCGGCGTGCGGTCGGTGTGACCGTCAACGCGGATAATCCAGTTGACGTCCGACGGGATTTTGCTTTCCAAATCCTTTATCACGTTGGCAATCAGACGCAGTTGGTTTTTGCCTTCTTCTGTCAAATTATATGCACCGCGCGCGAACAAGATATCGCTGGACACGATAAAGCGGTCGCCATCGGGCTGGATTGTTGTGCGGTCGCCCAGTGCCGTTTTAATGGATTTGTAAAAATCCGACTGATACTGGGACATGCTGTTTAATTCCGCTACTTTGTCCGCCAACGCCTTGTTCAAACGGTTGGACATTTCAACGTACTGAATTTCTTGGGCGTCGGCCTTGGCCTGGGCCGCGTCCAGCGCGGCTTGCAGGCTGGCCAGCTGTTCGGTCAATGATGCACGCTGGGCATCCATCTGTTCCTGTAACATGCGGCGTTCCTGTTCCAGTTCGGCGGTCTTTTCCTTGTCCACGGTCATCTGGTTCAATTGCGCCGACAGTTCGGCAACGGTCGCCTGCATTTCCTGGCCGGCGGATTGCAATTCCAAAACGCGCGATTCGTATGCCGCAATCAGGTCTTCGATACTCATATCAATTTCCTGTAATTCGCCATCCAGCGCGGTGATTTCGTTGGTCAATTCGGCCTTGTCATTTTCCAGGTTTTCCAATTCCGTGCGCGCCATCAGCAACAGACGTTTTGCTTCCTGTTCATCGGCGGTCATCTGGGCGATGGTCATGGCCTGTTCTTCGTTGGTCTTTTTCAATTCGGCGACGGTTTTGGCACCGGTGCTTTTGTTAAAAACACTGGTCGTCGTCCACAAGAACACGAACACAATCAGCAAGAAAATCAAGATAATGACCAAATTCGAAAACAGGTCCACAAAGCCCGGCCATGAATTTGTCTTTTCACGAAAGCGAATGTTTAACATATGCCCTCTCCTTTTGTTCCTTTCTTTAATTTATCCCCCCCCCAACAACCATCGGGTTCAGGTCAGACGCGCCACGGTTTTATCCAGATGACGCATCGCGCGCCCCAAACTTTTTGTGGCGGCATTTAAATCGGCGGCGTTGTCCGCATCAATCACACGCGTGCGGTCAGCCAGTGTTTCTTCCAATTCACGAAAGACCGCATTTTGGGCCATTTGCACCTGTAATCCCAAAAATCCAACGACCAAACTGCCGGCCAGCCCCAACAGCGAACTGGTAAATGCGGTTGTCATCCCAAACAGCGGCTGGGACAATCCCGCCTGCATCGCGGTTAAAACGCTTTCGTCTTCGAAGTTCAGGTTACCGATTAATTCGGCAAACCCGCCGACCGTCAAAATCAATCCCCAAAATGTCCCCAACAGCCCCAGGAATATCAGTGTATTTGTGATGTAGCGTACGGATTCACGCTGATCTTCGAACCGCAACAGAATCATGTCCAAAAATCCCTGTAACGTGCGGGTGGACAGCCCGGCATCGTGATTGCGCAAAATCATTGCGACCGGACGCAATAACCGCGGCGGCAACGGGTTTTCGCGTTCACCGCGCGCAAACCGGCGCAGCCATTTGTGTTCGGGCAACAGCCGAAACATATCGGCAAAGCATGCCCCAATACCAAACAGTGCCGTTCCAATAATAATCCCGTTCAGATAGATATTGGAAACCGCAATCGCCATAAAATCCCGCCAAAACAATATGATAACCGCCGCCACCAGCGCAGTGAACAGGGCCATTCGATTAAGATTACGGTGAAAGTGACTGGGCATAAATCTCTCTTTATTAATAATATACTAGACGATTTATGCCAACCAAGTCAATAGTGATTATTGGCTTTATTTTCCTGAATCACCACCGCGCATACCGATGTGGCAATGGGCTTAGTTACTGTACGGGCAATTGGCCGTGTATGTGTATGCACCCGACGCATCCGACCCGGTACTGCCCGCCGGCAGATAGCATTCCGTTACGCCCCCCATGTTTTTATCCGCCGATGTTCCCGTCCCCGGACACGCGGCGCAATTGGATTTATTCAGATAATAACCGGGTTTGCACAACGTATAAACGGTGCCGTTTGACACGCATGCGGCCATGACCACGCCCCCACACAGAATCCCACATAAAATTATGGCACAGGTTTTATATATCATTTTTATAGCTCCACTTCTGGAAGGTTCAGACAAACGGCAATGAATCCGCCATTTGATGATAATGACGGTTCGTAACAATCCTGGGTTCCCCCAGCGGTTGCCGCACATGTCCCGTATGATGTTTGTGTGTATCCCTTGGCATCGTTGCCAAATGTATCCAGACGGCGGCATGTGTCACCACTGTCGGCCCTCCATCCGGTCGGACAGGTATAGATGGTCTGACGCGATGTGACACAGCACCTGCGATTGGTGCCGTATTTGGCGTCGCATTCGGATTTTGTCAGGCATGACGAACCCGCCAAGCCGCCATCAATCGCCGCCAGCGCCCACGTCGCCCCCGGCATCATGATGACCGCGCATGCCCATATGTGATAAAGTTTCATTTTCCGTACCCCATTGTTGCATTTCTTAACAAAAAACCGCCAGTGGTGGCGGTCGGGGATTTCAGAAAATCATAATTGTAAATGACCCTGCTGGCCTTTGGGTGATTACCCTGTGGTATAACCAGCAGATCCCCGGCCCAATATCGGTCGGGTGATAAAACAACGGCGCCAATGCGCCGACATTTTTATCGTCGGATTCAATACGCGAACGTATTGTACAATTACGGGATTTCTGACGTCCCTGAGCCAACATCCCTGTTGATTCAATCCAAATTGTACTGAAATTGCCGGCCTAAGTAAAGCAAAAAACACAATCGCGATTATTGGCGAAATCAACAAAAAACTTGATTTTATTTTAAAAATCTTCATAATGGGCGGTGTTCCTGCTAATAACAATGGTGTTATTGGCTGCATAAGACCAAAGGAAATAAAATGGCTTATTACGAAAGCGTCTTGGTTTTCCGCCAGGACCTGACCGAACCGCAGGTTAAAGAAAAAGCGGCAAAATTCACCGATATTATCAAAGAACTGGGCGGCAGTGTAAAGTCCACAGAATTCTGGGGCCTGAAAAACCTGGCCTATATCATCCGCAAAAATCGCAAGGCGCACTATGTCATGCTGAACATCGAATTGCCGGGTGACCAGATTACAGAACTGGAACGTCGCAGCCGTATCGACGAAGACGTTATCCGTTTCTTGAACGTGCGTGTCGAAAAATTGGCGACAACACCGTCCATCATGATGAAAAAGAACAGCGAAGAGGTTGAATAATGGCAGTCCGCGCAGCAATTTATCGTAAAAAATCCAACCCGTTAAAGGGCAAAGTTATTGATTACAAAGATGTGAAATCTTTGGGTCATTACATCACAGAACGTGGCAAAATCGTTCCGTCCCGCATCAGCGGCGTTTCCCAGAAAGACCAGCGCGCCTTGGCCACTGCCATCAAACGTGCACGTCACTTGGGCCTGTTGCCGTTCGTTCGCAACAACTTGGGTTAATCAATTAAACATCTGGGATATATCCCTAACTTGAACAAAGGACAGATAAAATGAAAGTCATTTTGACAGAAAAAATCACTAACCTGGGGAACATCGGCGACACAGTCGAAGTGAAAACAGGTTTCGCCCGCAATTTCCTGTTGCCCAACGGCAAAGCTATGCGCTGGTCCAAAGAAAACATCGCCGTATTCGAAGCGAAAAAGGCCGAATTGCAGGCCCGTCAGGAAGCCGCCAAGAAATCTGCGGAATCCAACGTTGACGCGGTCAAGAATGCAAAACTGCACATGATTCGCCAGGCGGGTGACACAGGCCAACTGTATGGTTCCGTGTCTTCGCGTGATATCGCGCGCATGCTGAAAGAAATCGCCAACGTTACCGTCGAATCCGCCCAGGTTATGTTGGGCAGCCCGATTAAATCCGTTGGTTGCTTTGACACGAAAATCGCCCTGCACCCGGATGTTATCGTCCCGGTCAAGGTGTACGTTGCCCAGACCCAGGACGAAATCAACGCCTTGGTCGCCGGCAAGGTTCTGACATTCGGCACCAAGAAGGTTGAAGAAGTTGCAGAAGAAGCGCCCGTCGCCGAAGCTGCGGCTGAAACCGTTGCCGATGCAACAGACGCCGAATAATAATTCCGGTATGCAAAAAAAATCCCACCAATGGTGGGATTTTTTTATTGCCCTGCCCCCGGTCATTCTGGGGCCGGACCCAGAATCCAGGTTAATGTGTCATGCGCGAATGCGCATGGGCGAAAACAAAGTAATCCAGAAATAAAAAGTGGTTGGGGGATACAAAACATCATACAGAATGCCGTGAATTATTCGGGCTCTCTCCCTGGTCCAAATATTTCACCACCCCAACCAATTAATATTATACACCATAATCAATATGAATAACAGATTTTATTCATCAACATCCAACAAGCCAAATCGGGTGATATAGTTGAATGAAATGCCGATGATAAAATTGCTGCCATATACGTCGGCGCCGCGCGATTTGGCCAAACGGTACTGCGCATACGGGCCCATGGTGAAATTACCCCACAAATTCGTGTCCAGACGTAAAACGGCACTTAAATCGCGTTCCAAATCGGTGCTGACATACCGGGAATAATCCAGGTATTCACGATAATACCCATTGGTCGATAATTTAACGCCGTCGCGGATTTTGTATTCGACGCGCCATCCCAATTCGACACCCAATTTGCTGGTCTGTTCGTGGGCATATGTAAAATCGTATTCGTGAACGCCGGCCAAATACAGGCTTTTCAGCACATGGTGATCAAACAGCGAAATCCCGACATTCGAACGCACAATGTTTTGACGCGGGTCACCAACAAATTCCGTTTCATACTGCACGCCAACCATCGGCCCGAATTTAAAGCCACCAAATTCCCAGCATGCGTATGACAAATCACTGGCCAATAAAATCTTGTCCGCGTTTTCGTCCGATGTTTCCGGCCCGTCATATGGTTTCAGCGTTGTCTGGCCGTATTCCATAAACAGACTGTTGTCCCATTTAAACTTTTTCTTGCGGTATTCCAGCGCCATATCGGCAATACCCTTGATAAAATCTTGACTGGTGGCCTTTAACGCCTGGATGGGGGAATCGGTATATTCTGCGGTATTACGTACCTGTGTTTTCGACAATTCCAGTCCGATGCGACGAATATTAAGAAATAAAACCGTTTCGCGTGCCTTTTTCGCGGCAGCGGCGGCATCCGCGTCCGTGTTTGTTTCGTCCGCCATGGCCATGGACGGCATCGCCAACGCCATTAAAAATAATGATAACTTTTTCACTGCTGTTCCCCAATCCTGTTCATCGCGCAAACCATAGAAGCGATAATCCGCAATGTCAAGATTTTTGTCCATCATAACGCGCACGGCGCGCGTCAGCGTCCCATATATTCAACAATTATTGGCGCCAGATGCGCAACGTCCCGTCCATGTCCGCATATCGCCACCCCGCCCCCGCCACAGATGCGGTGAACGCAGCGCGGCTGGAACTGGGGATTTCAACGACCACCTGGGGGCCGGCAATGCGGCGCGTGTTTAATTCAATCCCGTTGGCACGGGCGGCCGCCTGTAAATTCATCCAATCGCCCAAACCGTTTGCCAAATCGGCAAAGACCAAAACTTTGTCCGCGGATGTCGAATCCCCCAACCAATTGGGAATCCCATTGTCATTTAACCAATTTTGCGCGGCAACCCGTTCCAGCGTCATCGTGATATTCGCGGAATACGTCGTTGCAGATTGCTGTTCATTATCAATGCTGGACGATGTAATCAGATACGTCAAATCATTATCCGGCGCATCGCGCAACAGCAAATCCAGTTGCGATTTATCGGAATATTGCCCCAGGACGTCGCGCACGATTTGACGGCGGGCCTCTGCCATGGCCATGTTTTTGGCCGTGGCGGCGGTGTCACTGGTGATATTAACGGACGCGCGCCCCGTCATGTTTGGCGCCGCATGCGCCGCGCACGCCATCATGCACACACATCCCGTTAACAAATTGCGTAATCTTGGTTTCATGTTTTTTGTTTCCCCCGCGCGTATGTATCACACCGCCGCCCATGCGCATCGCATGGGCGACAGGTATTGGCATTTATCAGAACCGGGCGTTGATACCGACGCGAATCCCCATGGATTTATAGAACGATTCAATTTCACCGTTCGACGAACACACCCAACCCGGGCAATCAGATTCCAGGTTCTTGATATTAATCGCGACCGGGTCACCCGTTTCGGGGTTTAACATGGCGGATTCGTCATTGTTCCATTTGTTCTGTAACAACGTGTTATAGATATTCATATAATACGATTCATTCAGATACGTTTTTGCATCCGCGTCGCTGACCGTATAGTAATCGTATGTCAGCCCCACCGTCAGCATGATGCGATCCGTCAGCGCCGTTTTCCAGTTCGCGCCCATACCAAAGTGGAACGCACTGCCGATGCTGGCCTTGTCTTCGACACTTTTGGGATGTTGCCAGTCAAAGCGGTACGGTTGGTCACCTTCGGCTGTATAACCGGGCAGCCCCAGTTCCATGCGTGCGTTGACCGCGTTGTTTTGGTTAATGTCGTAATCGACATCCAACGCCAAATACGGGCCGGACCACAGAACTTCGTAAGAATGGCTGGTGCCGGGCTGCTGATAATAATACGTGCCGGCGGTTCCGACGTGCGTCGCACCGTTATGGACGGGCAACTGGTCGGTGATTTTGTCGCGCCAAATCACGGATTGTTTTCCGTTCGCGTCATAGAAAATAATAATCGGGTCGCATTGGATTTCATCACTGCCTTCGACCTTGAAACAGGCGGCGGTGTCAACCGACAGACCGTAATTCTTTTTGGTTTCCAGTTTGTATTTGAAATATCTGTACCCAATCGACGGGGTGATTCTGGCGTTGCCCCATTTAAAGAAGTCCGTCAGCCCAAACCCGATATTGAATCCCAACATGTCGCCGCCATCACTGGTACCGATGGACAACGCATGGCCCAGCTGTTCGCCGATGACATTGTTGTTTTGGTCAACCCACTGGGTAATAAAGTACCCGCCATTGGTGATATCGTCATCGACCATGGTGGTTTCGCCCGCCTGCATTCCGTATTTCAATCCGGCGGTTACCTGCATCGCGGTGTTGCCCGCGCTGAAATTATACCCCCCGGACAAATCGAACACATTCCACGACACATCGTCATAGTGCAAGATACTTTTGGATTCGTTCATTTCAAACTGCCACTTGGCCGTTTCGCGCGAAATCCCCGCATCCAGGAAAAATCCCTGTTTCGATTTATTGCCAACCGACGCGGCGCGCGGCGCGGACTGGGTCGCGGCCGTCTGGGTACGCGATGTGGTTGCGGCGGCGCCATTGGGGCGCGTTGACGCATAGCTGGAATATCCACCCTGGGCCGGCGACGGATTGGTGCGGACATATCCGTTTGTCTGGGCGTATCCGCGCTGCATCTGGCTGTACCCGGTTTGGGTATAGCGCGCCTGGGGCGATTGATATGCGCCGGTATAGTACGTCCCGGCGGCCCCGGCCGCGGTCGGCGCCAACACCGCCAAAGAACACTTAAATAACACGTGTGATAATTTTTTCATGTAACTTTCCTGCCTTTTTATCACTTTATTTTATCATAAAAAGGTTGAAGAAAAAAACGGTTTCTTGTAATATCACCCCAGAAAATTATTTTCCTATGCCGTGCGGGTATGGCGGAACTGGTAGACGCGCCACTTTGAGGTAGTGGTGGGCTTTGCCCTTGGGAGTTCGAATCTCCTTGCTCGCACCAGAATTTTTTGCGTTTTTTCTGCTTGCCCCGGTTTTCTTAAATTTGCTAACATTCACTGTACCAGGATGAGAAAGATTTTGCACTTTTTGACTGTGTGCCTTGTCCCGCTTGCGTTCCAGGCGGCCCGGGCTGATGATGTCGCCGACACTGCGCGGGCGGCGACGCGGCGCAATGCCGCCACAACGGTCGTTGCAAACACATCCGCACGACAAAAATCGACCGCGACACCCGCCACCACCACACCGGTCGTATCGCGCACCGCCACCACCGCATCCACGCCCAAGGGGACATCCACACGCGAACGCACCACGACATCCACCGCGACCGGGGGACGCGCCAGTGCAAACGTTGTTAACGTTGAATCCCGTTCGGCCATCACAACAACCGCACCGCGGACCACATCAACCGTTCAATCCCGCACCGCAGCCACACCGTCGCGCGCCGCTGCGTCCGTCCAATCCCGCACGGCGACCGCCACGCGCGGCACCGTGTCTGCACCGGCCAACGGCGTCAGCCGCGCCGCCACGACCATCACCCGGGGTGCCATACCGTCGCGCGCCGCCACAATCACATCCCCGACCACCGCGCGCCGCGCCACAACGGCAACCGTTTCACGCAGTGCGACCACACCCGCCGATGCCGACGCCCGCGCCGCCGTCATGAACAAAGATTACAAAAAATGCCGCGAAGTTTATTACAGCTGCATGGATGAATTCTGCGCGAACAAGGATGCCCAGTTAAAACGCTGTGCGTGTTCGTCACGCATCCATGAATTCGACAGCGTGAAAAAACGTTTGGACAATGTCGAAGAAAAAATGTTGGATTTCAGCCAGCGTTTGTTAACCGTTAACATGGACAAAGAAGATGCGGACGCCCTGTTCAACGCGACCGAAGGTGAATTGGCATTCCAACAGAAAGACACATCTGATTCCAAGAAAATCTTGGACGAAATCGCCAAGAAATTGCAAACCGGCACAACGGATTCGCGCACGGAACAAAACCTGGGGGCGTTGTCATGGTCGCTGAATACGGACGCGGCGTTTGATAATATTGATTCAATGCTGGGGGCATCCACCACGGTAAAAGAAGGGACCGCCCTGTACAATGCGGCGTTGCCGGTTTGCCGCGAAATGGCAATGGAAGTCTGTGACGAAGACGGGCTGGTCCTGGCGCAAAGCGGGTATTTAATGACCATCGAACAGGATTGCACCACGGTCGCCAAATCATACGAAACACAAACCGAACAGGCCCGGGAAAAGGTCCGCGAAAGCAGCGCCTTGCTGGATATGTCGCGCCTGGATATTCACCAGAAACGCAATTCCGACGATATCTTGACCTGTAAAAAGAAAATGTTGGACATGCTCAGCAATTCCACGGTATGTGGCGAAAATCTGGGCAAATGTTTGGATACCACCGGCCGGTACATCGACCCGTCCACGGGCGAAGCATTCCTGACCGAAAATCTGGTCGATTTGGCGGGTCTGATTACGCGCCCGTCCGGGGATGAAAAATGGACCACGGCGCCCGGGAACGACAAATTTGTCACGTATCTGAATTCGAAAAAGAAATATTTGGAACCGGCCATGGAAAATTGCCAGGATATCGCCGACAGCGTCTGGGACGCCTTTGTCGAAGATGCGTTGGCCCAAATCAAACTGGCCCAGGAAGGCAAACTGGAAGACATGCGCCAAAGCTGTACCGCATTGACCACAAAATGTTTGTCGGACACGGCAAAGTCCCTGGCGGATTTTGACGCGCGCGCGCTGTCCATTTTCGGTGTTCACGCCGACAAAACGGTCAAAGAAATGTGCAGCGAAGTTCAAACGGCCTGTACGGCATTGCTGAACCAGACGGGCGACACCAGCTGGTCCGGCGGGATGAGTGATATTGCAACCGACACCACATACGACACACTGTTGCGCACATGCCGCGAAGTTGGCAAAAACTGCATTGTCCAGGCATGCAAGTCCATTTCGGGTAACTTTGGCCTGTGCGAAAACATCCAGACGTCCATTAACCGTAAATCCATTATTAACCGCACCGCCTGTTGGGGCGAAGTCCAAGAATGTATCAGCGCCGCGGGTGATGACGCCATTGCTGATATCATGGTGCGCCTGGGCAAGCCCAGCGAATCATCACCGTCACGGGCCGTTCCTGCGAATTCTTTCTATGCCGAATTGTACCCGGGCATCACAGAAATCATCACCGAAAAAGCAACGGCATGTGGTTTGGAACAAACATGTATCTATGACATTTGCCAATTGGACGGCAAATGCACCGGCCCCCAAGATGGCGGTCGCGATTGCCAGATTTGCCGTTTGACGGAACGCATCTGGGGCAACTGTGAATCCGACCCGTTGCTGTTACAGGATGACAAAGACAGTCATAACAGAATCTTGGATACACGTGGCGAAACCCTGTTGTCTTGGTTTGCTATCAACACCGGCACGGCCCAAATGGCCCAAAGTTGCCGCGACACGACATGTGGATATGGATTCTATCCCGAATACGATGACAATGGGAACGTTACATGTTCGGACGCATCCAAATTTTCCAAGGGGGAAAAGAAAAACTGCGGCGAAGGCGTGAATAACAAGATTACTGTATTCGAAAGTCCAGAACTTGAAAATTGCTGTGCGTCCGGCCAAGTGGACAGCAATGGAAATTGTTGCCCCGGCGACCGTATCGACTATGCAGTAACAACCATAAGGGCATCCAAAGACAAGGCACATTTTGGCTACGTACCAAGCGCGCCGGTCACCACAATATGCCTGCCTCGTACTGCAAAATTTGTCCTGGCGGCCAGCAAAATGGGCGAACCGGCGTATAATGCCAATGGCCAGATGGCCCTGGTATGCGACGGGACCATCACGGGCGAAGACACCACAGATCCGAAATTCCCCGGTGGCAAAAAGGTCAACTGCAGCGGTAAATTTATCTGGGTGGATTTGACATCGCTTCACTATTTCACCCCGAAATATGATGGGCAATCCGACAGCAGTCCCGTTCCGGCCAATTTCTATAACAGCGGCCCAGACAGCGCCAACGTGTGCACATGGTCCCCGGCATCAAAATCATGGACCGGACAGTGTATCGAATCCGGCACCCCGCAGCGTTGGCAGATTGGTAGCATTGGGAATTAAATCATATTGACAAAACACATTTTTTTGTGGTACATTAAAAATTGAAACAAAAAACAATCCATTAAAAGGAGGATAACATGCGTTTCACAAAAAAATTTCCCATTAACCTGTCCCCGAAATATTTGGCCATGCTGATGCTGGGCGGCGCGTCTTTGTTTGCATCCTGTGACAAAGAAGACGAACCCATGCACGATGTGGAACTTGTATTTTTGGAAAATAGCCTTGAAAATAATTTAGACCCCCGACTGGAATGGAACGAATTTATCAAGCTGGTCGCAGACCCCAAGGTAAATAATATTTATATTCGCGCCCATGAACGTAACAATTATGAAACCTGCACGCCAGTCAATATCGGATATATGCGCGAATATTTTAACGACCGTATTCGTTTGGCACCATCCCGTATTTATGGCCGTGGAAACTTAAAATTCAAACCGGGTGTTATCCCCCAAGCTGATAGCCTGTGGTTTGTTGAAAAGGGTTGGACCGTAAATCAGCATCGTATGCAAAACCAAAAACAGAAATAAAAATCCGGCATTTTGCCGGATTTTTTTATTTGCAATTACATCGCCCTTTTTTTATTATTTGTCAGAGATGAGAAAAATTATATCAATTCTTTTATCTGTGTATTTGTTCTTTGCCATGGGACCATATGTATATGGCGCAACAGTATCAGAAGAAACGTGTACAGCAGCCCAAGTTGCATCTTCTTGCCCTGCTGGTTGTTCATGGTCGAATACCACCAAATGTAAAATCTGTTCCGCGGGCACATACAGCACATCATCGGCATCAGCAAAATGCACGACCTGTCCCAAATCCCATCCAAATGGACCAGTGGGGGCCACTACACAAGCAGAATGTTATAAATCCTGTAAGGGTCAACAAATCGACAACGGGGTATTTAACGACACCGCAACAGCAAATTATAATAACGAATGCGCCCCAAAATGCGTTTCTGCAAATTCTTGTAATTTTACATGTAATGTTACGGTAACTGACAACAAGATAGATTTCTGTACCAGCTATCAGGCCAATTCCAAATCTGCCAGCTGTGTGCCAATGTGGTCTGCATGTACACCCTCTAATGGGCAGGACCAGGCGGGCATCAAATCCCCCCTTTCTACCTGTTTTGCAACCCCAGAATCCTGTAAAGATGGATATACATTTATTCCAGGAACAACAAACTTATTTTTGCAATATTGTTCCACCCATCAATTGGGTGAATGCAAATCCAATACCATTGCATGCAGTTCACGTTTGCACATTCCCACGGATGCAAATAATCAATCGTTGGGCGGCAGTATTGGTGGGAATGCCACAATAACAGATAAAGGTGCATATGATTTTTCCCAATGCACATGGACACGTACGGGCATCCCAGTGAACAACGGCACAGGAACAAAAACATGCAAATATACAGGAACATCCAGCTCAGCACCCAGCATCACCACCAAGGAAGCTGATTGGGGCAATTGCGAAACAAAAGCATCCCATTGCAGTTCTGGGTATTGTCTTGAAAATGAAAATTGTATTACACCGCGCCAGGGATACTATACCGGTTATCTAAATTGTGAACCATGTCCCGCGGGTGCAACATCAAATGCGGGTGCAAAATCGCAATCGGAATGCTTTATGCAACGTGGTGTAACAAAATTCTGTGACAGCACGGGGCAATGCTTTACCTTGGGCGGATCGGGCAATATTCCGCATACACCGACCACCAATTAAACCGTCAATTCCCGAATAAATCCAGGTTGTTTATTGCCGCATCTATTGCGGCAATTTGCGCATCATCAAATTTACCCAACACCCAATCCGCCGGCGACATGGGCAATCCCAATTGACGCGGATGGCCGATTCCAATACGAATTCTGTGGTAATTTTGCCCGACGGCTGCATCAATCGATTTGATGCCGTTGTGCCCTGCACTGCCGCCGCCAATTTTGCGGCGCATATCCCCCACCGCCAAATCCAAATCGTCATGAATCACAATCAGATTGTCCAACGGGATTTTATAAAATGCCATTAACGCCCCAACCGCCAGACCACTGTTGTTCATATACGTTTGGGGTTTGACCAAAATCACCCTGTGCCCGTCCAGCGTCATGGTGGCCGTCAGCGCATTTTTTTCCTTTTTCCAGGTGGCGTCCGCCCCCGCCAGATTATCCAGCGCCATAAATCCAACATTGTGGCGCGTGCGGGCATACGTCGTTCCCGGATTGCCCAACCCCACCACCAAAACAGGTTTATTTTCTTGCATATATATGACTCTTTTTTCTATTATAATATCATACAAAGGAGAAAAAAATGAAATTAAAATCTGTGGCGACAATGGCTGTCATTTCCGCCCTGGGGGTGGGCCCGGCCAGTGCAAACATCTTGTTTGATTTGTACGCGGGTGCGACCGTTGGGATGGGCGGCGCGACCTTGTTCGCGGACGGGCACACAGAATCCGACGGCGCACAAAGTTATGGCGCGGTGGCGGGGATTGATATCCCGGCATTCCGATTTGAATTGGAATACGATTTTTTAAACGCCAATGATTCCAAAATGCACGTGGGGATGCTGAACGCGTATTTCAAGGTTCCGTCCCTGGTTGTCAAACCGTATCTGGGGGTTGGCGTCGGCACTGTGTTCAGTGGGGATTACAATAACACCGATATTGATACATCCGCCGCGTACCAGGGTATGTTGGGGCTGACATTCGATATTCCGATTGCCCCGATTAAGATTGACGCCGAAGCGCGCGCGCTGTACGCCCCGAATATTTTCGAAGCGGCCGATATCAAGCCCGACATCTTGCATTACGATTTGCGCGTTAAACTGCGTTACGTATTTTAATTAACATGATTATCGGGGGCGCGCCGCGCCCCCATTTTGGACGACACACGATGCTGACACTGATTGATGGAAATTCACTGCTTTTTCGCGCGTATTATGGCGTGCACAGCCGCCTGACGCGCAGCGATGGCACGCCCACCGGCGCGGTATTTGGTTTCTTTAACATGGTGCTGCCGATTTTGGCGGCCGCCCGACCCAACGACGCATTCGTGTGTATCTTTGACGCATCGCGCACCACTTTCCGCCAAGATATCTATCCACAGTACAAGGCGAACCGGTCCGAAACACCCGCCGATTTAATTGCCCAGGGTGCCATGATTCGCACCGGTATGGCCGCGTGCGGGATGCCGGTTCTGTGCATCCCCGGGGTAGAAGCCGATGACGTCATCGCCACATTGTCCGCCGCCAACTGTGACAATCCGGGCGGCACGCGCATCATCACCAGCGACAAAGATTTGATGCAGTTGGTATCCGATTGCGTATTCCTGTACGATGGGATGAAGCAACGGGAAATCCGCACGCCCGGCGTTTTGGAAAAATTCGGTGTTCGCCCCGACCAGGTTGTCGATGTGCAAAGCCTGATGGGCGATTCGTCCGACAACGTTCCGGGCGTGCCCGGCATCGGCCCGAAAAAGGCCGCAGAACTGATTAATCAATTCGGCAATTTGGACAATTTGTATGCCAACCTGGCGGATGTCAAAAACGACCGCATTCGGCAATTGCTGGCCGACCATCGCGACATGGCGTACATTTCGCGCCAATTGGTGACACTGAAAACCGATGTGGATTTGGACGGCCTGGTCATTCAACCGTTCCAGTTTAACACGCCCGCCGCACTGGATTTTGTTAAATCCCGGGTCGAAAGCAATTCACTGGCCGCGAAAATTGAAAAATTATTCCCGCTGGCCGATTATAACCCTGAATCACAGCCGCCCGTGACAGAATACGCCGCGTCGGCGTGCCCGGTGGAAATGATTTTACCCGACGCCGAAAATACGCGCCCGGCGATGGCACCCATGACATTTGACACCATCATAACCACCGCGCAGCTGGATGCGTTCTTGGCCACTGTTGACGGGGTTTTGGGGCTGGACACGGAAACAACCGGTTTAAATCAAATGGCGGACAAAATTGTGGGCATTTCGCTGGCCGCGAACGACCACCACGGGGTTTATATCCCCATTCGCCACCGGGGCGCGGCGGATGATTTGTTCGGCGATGGCGTGGCATCCGCGCCCGCGCAGCTGGACATTGACACCGTGCGCGAAAAATTGTGGCCGGTTTTAACCGACCCCCGCGTGGTAAAGGTTGGCCACCATCTGAAATATGATTTTCACATCCTGGCGAACGAAGGCTGGGACACCACCGCCATCCGCCCGTTTGACGACACATTGCTGTTGTCGTACGCGCTGCATGGGACATTGCACGGGCATGGCCTGGACGAATTGGCGCGCAAATATTTGGGCCACGAAAACATCACATTTGAATCACTGTTCCCGGCGAAAATGCGCGACGCCGACCGGCGCTTTGACACGCTGGATATCGCGGCCGCAACCCCGTACGCCGCCGAAGATGCAACCGTGTGCGTCGCATTGTATAACCTGATGCGGCCACAATTGGATGCGGATGAAAAATTGCGCCATCTGTATGAAACGTGCGATTTGCCACTGATGCCGGTATTGCTGGAAATGGAACGCGACGGGGTGTTGGTGAATCAAACCGGATTGCATCAGTTGTCGGGCGTCTTTCACACGCAACTGACGGCACTGGAACAGGAAATCTGGACATTGGCCGGCCATGAATTTAACATCGCCAGTCCAAAGCAACTGGGTGTTGTTCTGTTTGATGAATTAAACCTGCCGGCGAATAAAAAGCGTTCAACCGACGCCGACACATTGAACGATATGGTTGACACGCATCCGATTGTGGAAAAGATTCTGGCCTGGCGTTCGATTGCAAAGCTGGCCGGCACTTACGCGGACGCGTTGCCGCGTCAGATTGCGTCCGACGGGCGGATTCACACCACTTATTTACAGACCAGCACCAACACGGGCCGTCTGTCGTCGCGCGACCCGAACCTGCAAAACATTCCGATTAAAACACAACTGGGCGAAGAAATTCGAAAATGCTTTGTCGCGCCCGCGGGCCGCGTGCTGATATCGGCGGATTATTCCCAAATTCAATTGCGATTGCTGGCCGATGTGGCGGGTGTTAAAACATTTACCGACACGTTTAACAGCGGCGCTGACATTCACGAACAAACCGCGCGCCAGATATTTAATATCCCCGAAACCGAACCCGTCCCACGCGATTTGCGCCGGGCGGCAAAAACGGTGAATTTTTCCATCATTTACGGCATATCGTCGTTCGGTTTGTCATCGCAACTGGGGGTGTCGCGCGCCGACGCGCAATCCATCATCAATGCGTATATGGCGGGACTGCCGGAAATTCGCGATTATATTGACCGGATTCGGGACTTTGCCCTGGAACATGGGTACGTCGTGACACCATGGGGCCGGCGCATTGAATTGCCGGACGTCAAAAACCCGCGCATGCGGGCATACGCCCTGCGGGCGGCGGTCAACGCCCCGATCCAGGGGTTCGAAGCCGACCTGATGCGATTGGCCATGATAAATATCCGCCAACGCATCGTGGATGCCGCCCCGGACAAGATAAAGCTGATTATGCAGGTGCACGACGAAATGGTCTTTGAATGCGACGCGGCGGTGGCCGACGAATTCGCGGCGCGCATCCGCGCGGAAATGGAATCGGTGGCGCATTTATCGGTGCCACTGCGGGCGGAATACGTCATCGCACCCGTTTGGGGCAAATAACGCCCGCGTGTCACGGGATTATTTGCACGCGCATCCGCGCGACATGGTGAACTGGATTGCCGCGCGGCGACGTTCCGTCTTGCTCGCAATGACAACGGGGATACAAGTGCCTGGCTGTTAAACACTCTTGTCATTGCGAGCCGTATGGCGAAGCAATCCAGTCAATTAATGGTCATTGCCTTATTATTTCTGGATTGCCGCGTGACTGACGTCACTCGCAATGACAAAGGTGTTACAGTGCCCCAGACCCGGCACTTCGTCCCCGTTGTCATTGCGAGCCGTATGGCGAAGCAATCCAGTCAATAATCACCTATTCCGTAACGGTTCGGCCCGCACGGGCGGCGCACAAATTTTCCGTTAATTGCAAAACCAGATCGACATTCACCGGCCCCATGTTATAGATATTGCGAATAATCCGCGCCATTTTTGGGTCATGGATGTATTCGGCGCCAACTTCCTGTAAAAATGCACCGATTGGTATTCGAAAGTATTCGCATAAATTGTACAGACGTGCCACCGACATGCGGTTACCCCCGCATTCGTATTTTTGGACCTGTTGAAATGAACACCCCAGTACACGTGCCAAATCTTTCTGCGATAATCCATACCGCGCGCGATGAATTACAATCATCCGCCCCAATCGCTTATCAAATTCCGATATCAATTGAATTTTTCCCGCCATCGTCACCCCCATGTTTATACATATAAAAATCCGCCATATAAACATAAGGCGGGTTGGAGTTTACGAACAATTATAAAACAAATTGCCTGACTTATTCGATATATTCGCCAGACTCCAACCCAGTACAGGTTAGAAAATTTTAACGTCACTGACGGTTTTATAAGGGATTCGTAGCCCCATGACATAAACCCATGTCACGAAATAATTATACAAGACTATTTCTAAAATTCTATAAAAATATGACGAACAAAATTTTTTCATTCGTCATAATCTGCTGGTATGCTTCTACACACATTAAAACAACCACCAAAATGGGTGGTTGGAGCTTACGAACAACTATAAAACAAATTGCATGACCTATTCAATATATTCAGCCATACTCCAACCATAACATGGGGAGCATTTAACGTCTGCAGACGGTTTTATATGGGGTTCGTACGCCCCACGATGCGAATCCACATCGCAAAATGATTTTACTATACATGGGAATAACATGCAAGAATAATATCACAAATAAAAATTATTAACTGGATTGCCGCGTGACTGACGTCACTCGCAATGACAAAGGAGAGTGAGAGTCCAGTTATAAAAAAATCCCCGCGGGTGCGGGGATTTTCATCAATGCGGTGAATATTAATTCAGGGCATCGATAATCTGCTGGTACGGAATCGCACCCGGGAACGCCTGTTCGCCGACAATCAGGAACGGTGTGCCGCTGATTTCAAAGCGCTGGGCCAGATCGCGTACGTTCGCCATTTCACGGGCAACAACTTCGCCTTTCATGTCTTTTTCCAGCTGCGCTGTATCCAGACCGGCTTCGGCTGCCATTTTCATGACGTTTTTCTGAACCTTTTCATCAATCTTGGACTGATCTTTCAAATCATCCTGGGTGTAATAATCACGGTTCATCAACATGTTAACCAATGTGGCCGCTTTTTCCGGGCTCTGCAATTTGGCCGCGATAACAGCCTTGGCCGGGGAATCAGACAACGGACCATGGATAGAGAAATTCTTTACAACAACGCGGACGTCGTCACGGTCGGCCAATACGCGTTCCAATTCACCATGGACGCGGCGGCAATACGGGCAAGAAAAGTCTGTCCAAACAAAGATGGTCTTTTTCGCATCCGCACGACCCAAAATCGGGGCATCAGCAGACATTGTGTCAGCCTTGGAACGGACATAGCTGCGAACAGCCTTGTTCTTTTCAGCATTCTGCTGTTCCTGCATACCGTTGACCATATCCTGGACAATCATCGGATTGACGGATGTCAGATAATGCGGCATGTACAAGCGGCAAACGCAGCCTGCAATCAAGATAATGGGAACCAATTTGATGGTTCTGTTTGCCAAAACGGCGCCTGTGGTCGGTTTCTTTCCGTCGTGTTTCAGCAGCATTCCGCCGAACAAGAACAGAGCGATAGCCAATACCAGGATCAGTATTGTCCAAGTCATGTTTTTTCTCCTTTTCTGTTGAACGAAATCATCATAGTAAAAGGTTACTTAAAGCGCAAGTGAAAAGATTTCCATTTTATCGCATTAACATCACGCGCGCCATCGGCAGACGCCCGCCCTGTTGTTCGCAAATCATGTCCAAAAACCGCGCCGTCACGGCCAGTGTCACCGGCAATTTATACAGCCGATTGACATACGGCGCCGCGCACGTATCACACACCGCGCGCCCCGTTCGCGGGGATAAAAAATTCAGATTTTCACGCGCCCCGCATCCCGAACAATGCGATAAATCCAACGCATATCCCAATTCACCCAACAATTTGGTTTCCCATTCCAAATACGCCGCCGACGCGTCACCCGGCGCCGCCAAATCGGACAACAGACGCCGCGTATCTTCGAACAATTGGGCGTAACATTCGCGTTCGGGCAACAACGCATCAATCAACGCAAACGCGGCGTTCATCACCCCCAGTTTGCGCGCATCAGTCATCAGTGATGCCGCCATATTGCGGTCTGATTCCCAATGAAAAACCCCCAACTGGGAATCCAGCCGCGCGGACCAGGCAACCGTCCCCGTTTGCCCGACCAGGGGGCGGTTCTTTTTCGCGACCGCGGCCCCGCGCAACATCCCCGTCAAAACACCATAATCGGCCGTGAAAATATGCGCGACCGAATCGCGTTCCCCAAATGGACGCAAACCAATTAAAATCCCATACGATTCCAATTTCATGTCGCGTATTATAGCGCGCGCTTTGCCATAAGTTTATCAAAAAAAACATCCCCCACCGGGGGATGCGTTTTATTAAATGCCCAAACGATGACTGAATTTCAACATAAAGACGGATTCGTTTCCAAATTCGCTGATGTTATTGGGATTGATGCGGTAAATAAACCCGAACGCCCCATCCGTGAATTCGCCCAGTTTTTTCCGGTATGTCCCGGTAAAGCGTAATTCGCGTTTTTCCGGACGCAAATCCAAATCGGCGATGCCGGTGTTCGACACCACCAAATCATATTTACCGTCGGGTGTTTCAACAATGTCATAATCGGCGTGTGAATACTGCATCCGGCCACCCGTGACTGCCAACGGGCGCGCCACCGCGAACGTAAATGCCCCAGCATCCACCCCGAACGACAGCGCGTCGGACGTAATGCTGTCCACCCCCAGGATGAATTCACCGGCCGCATCCGCCGTGGTGCGGGCAAACGTGGACCGCGCGTGCAGTGTCACATTATCGGTCACACGAAAACGCGCCGCAACGTCAACATATGTCGTGTCCCCCTGCCCCAGACTGAGCAGCCCGCCCGTCTGCGCACCCAAAACGGTTTGCGTTTCATGGCTGACACCGACGGCGGTGGTTAAATCAAAGCGTTTGGTTTGCATGGCGATGCTGGCCTGGCCACCGCGGACCAGTCCCAAACGGGCCGGTTCATTTTGGGCCGTGACCGTCGGGTCATTTTCCAGCAATGTTTCATCCGTCACAGCACCGGTGTACGCACGCGCCCCAAATGCCCAGCGGCCGAAATTATATGTCGCCCCCCCGGTAATCGCGTTCGACGCCAACGCCAAAATTGGATTGCCCGTCGCGTCAAACCGGGACGCGCCATCTGTAAAGTGCCGTTGGAATCCCGCGGCCATATCCAGATTGCCCATGTCATATTCGAATCCCAGCGTATCCAGGCCGTTTAAATTATCGGCCCAGGCTTTGTCCGATGTGCCCAGTTCAAAGCGCATCGCCCCGATTTGTGTTTTCTGGACACGCGCATCGTCCGCGCGGACACGCAATTCGCCCAACACGTCGCCCATGTACAGGCCACGCGCATCATTGGGATTCAATTCAAATTCATTGCGCCACACGCGCGGCATCGCCAATTCGCCATCGGTGCTTTCCAGTTTGTCATAAAACGGTGCACTGATGGTGGCGGCGCGCGGATTAAACGCAGACGACGAACGGAACACGGTCCGCGACGCCTGGCGCCAGTATGCGTTCCCGTTGGCGGTCACAATCTTGTTCAAATTCCCGTCATAGAAATAAATCTTGGAATCGGGTTTGGTCGCACGTTCGATGTTCACCAAACCGTAACCAAAGACTTCTTTGAACACGTCCAGATAATTTTCCCCCTGTTTATCCACGCGGAACTGGTAATCATCCGGCAAGATGTACAAATTCTGCAAGTATGCCTGTAATTCCGCCTTGGTCAGGGCCTGGCCATCGGTGGTTGTCCCCAAATACGGACCATCGGCCGTCAACGCCAACAAAGTAAACAATTGTTTGTTGTTTAAATAATCAAATGCCGATTTCACCGCGCCGGCCGCGCCCGCCATACTGGACACTGCCAATTCATCGGTCAATCCCGCCGCCGCAAAGCACCACGGGTCCAGCCCGTTTGTCCCGCGTCCCGCAACGCCGCAAACACGCGCCTTGTAATACTTGTCATCGGACGGGTCGTCGGGCGTGCCGTTTTGGTCGCGCCATTGCTGGACCGCGATTTTACCGGTCGGCGAATAACTGGTGACGCTGGACGTGCCGGCGGTCCCCACCCCCGTCAGCCCCACCGCCACGACGGACGCGAACAAGTGTTCCAAATTACTGAACACCAGCGGCGCCGAATTTTCAAATGTTGCGGTCTGGGTCTGGCCGGCCCAAGTCGAATTACCCGTGTCATATGACCCGGTCGAAAACAGCACCAACGGTTGCCATGACGACCCCAGTCCCTGGAAAAATGCCATCGCATCGGTTCCGGGCAACGCGTTGGTTACCCCATTGGTCCCGTCATTGGTATCTTGGTCGTAATATTTGTTCACCAGATTGATAAACGTTGTCTGGTAATCCGTCTGGGACGTGCCCGACGCCAAAATGGTATTGATTGTTTCCGTGGAAATTCCGCGCATGGCCGGCACAATCGACGCATTTGCCAAGATATCCGCACGCGACCGTCCGTTGTTATCGTTCAAATCACCCGCCGCCCACAGGGCCCCGCCCTTTAACAGCGCGCGATAATTCATGTAATCAATTTGCCCCAGCTGTTTGTTCAGCGTCAAATTACCGTCCGCCATGACATAGGCCTGGTTAATCTGGCCGGCAACCGTCCCATCGGCGTTGGTGTTCAGATACAAATAACCATCCGCCCCCAGATAACCGTTGTATGTCGTGGTGCCATCCGTGGCCGACACGGTGTTACCGGTACGGGTTACCGTCAAAGTTTTACCAAACAACACCAGTGTGTCACCGGTGGCCAAACTGCTGCCGGCCATGGTGTATGTACCGGCCGGACCGGTGCTGGTGACGTTTTTCATCCCCGTGCCGCCGCCCGTTCGAAAGATTGTCATCTGGCCGTTGGGCATAAATCCCATATAATCGGCGGTGGTGTATCCGGTGTCTTTGCCGCCGACCACTTTGCCCAATAAATTATCGGTGGCCGACGCGGCGCCGTTATGAATGGCGGTCCCATGCCCCGACAGGTCGAAATCATTGACAAAGGCCGCATCTTCGACCGTGCTGTCATCGGACAAAGACTGGCTGTCGGGCCCACGAATAATCTTGTTATTATAATATTTGCTGGAAATCATATCATTGCTGGCGCCATTGGCGGCGGTGCCGTTGGCGTTGGTCGTGGTCCACGGGACCAATCTGTCGCCCAATGATGAATCCGTGGTCGCATTAACCCCGTTTGTGGTAATCAACGCAACATTAACCGGCCGCCCACCCAGCACCGGGTCGGGCCCCAGATTATTCCCCTTTAAATCAATGGGCACACGGCTGTTAGTGTTACGCAGGGTGCGCATCCCCATATATCCCCGCGCCAGCGCAGAATACCCGTGCATCATCAACAGATAATTTTGGGCATATGTATCGGTTAACAGTTTAAAATTATCCTTTAACAATCCATCTGTCGTGGGGCTGTAATAATTCAAGTTATTGGAATAATTTTCGCGTTCAGACGCGGCATTGGGCATCGCGGGCCCATACGGCAATGTCATCCCCACTTCTGCCCCCGGATTGGGATTTGTGCCGCCGCCGCCATTGGGACGGTCCCCGCCGGAAATTCCACTGTCGTTGTCATTGCCGGGGTCCAACACATCCGTCAACAGCAACAGCCCACCTATGACAACGGCGGCCCCCGCCGCCGCCAATGTCACACTCTGGGCGGAAGACAGCCCGCTGAACAGCCCGCCACTCTCGGTCTTGGGCTTGCGACTGTTATAGCGTTTAATTTGCTGGTCGCACTTTGACGCGTCGGCGCCGTACATTTGTAAAATCTGGGCCGCGCGCATATCGTTGTTCATCAACGCCGTACAAACGACGGACAGCCCCGTGCTGTCCACATAATTGATGTCCGCGCCATTGTTGACCAATGCCTGGACCTGTTGAATATCTGCATTTTTTGCCGCGGCCAACAATTGCGCCGCCACCATGAATTCATTCGCCGCAAAAGACGCAACCGGTGCCAAAAAGAAACCAACCAATAAAATTCTGATGTATTTCATATAAATTCTCTCTGTGTGATAAATGTTACATAAAATCTGACCACCTGTCCAGAGAAAATGTTTAAATAAGAAAGACGCCCCAACCCGGGGCGCCTGGATACGACCATTTAATATTTAGTATTCATAGATTGCACGACTACGCTTAATCTTAATATGAATGGTTGTCTTGGCACGACGAACGGTATCCACCAATTGATTATAATTGTTGATGGTCCCGTTATTAATATTGATGGTGCCATTGTTCTGGCCGTTGCCGTTGATAATCACACCCGAATTACCATCATGAACCGGTGTCGCGGACGTCTGGGCGGGCGTTGTTGTGGACACGTCGCGCACGATGATGACGGTGTCGCGTTTCGCCACCGGGGCCGGCGCGGGGTTAACGGGCTTTTTCTTGACCGGTGTTTTTTTGTTCGGTGTATTCTTATTCGGCGCGGTCGGACGACGCTTGGAACCACGACAATCATTCAAATCCGTGTTCAGATGCGCAATGGAATCATTCAGAACCGCGATGGAATCCTCTAAGACATAAACAGAATCCCGTAACCGACTGTTGTCCTGTTCTTGGGTGGCAATTATGGTCCGACGGCGATTGACATCTTGGCTTAATTCGTTAACACGGCGGCCCAAACTGTCTTTTTCAACCGTCAAATCACGCACCAAATCCGCGGCGGCGGCATAATGATTGCGGGCGTCTTCTTTGTCACTGCACTGGACAACCGCGATCGACAGCAAAATCACCGCAACAGTCCCGGCCCCAATATGGCACCAGGTTTTCTTATCAAATTTCGGCATTCTCATCGCCATTTTTTCCACCTTTTTTTTAATTAATCACATAATTATTATAGACAAAATTACAATCTTTGTCAAGACAAACACGTAAAAATAATCCATTAAAAAAACATCCCCCGGTGCATTTTCCCTTTGCGTGGCGGCGGCTTTTTATGATATAATTTTCACCAAGAGAGAAATGAACAAAAACACAGTATTTTTTATTTTCACACTGCTGCTGGGGCCGATTGCGTCCGATGCGGCAACCACGTGTTCACGTGCGAATTTGACACGCTGTTTGGATTCGGCCTGTGCCATTAATGTGGGCAGCAATCCCGCCGCCCGGTGCCAGTATTGCGGCACCGCCAGTGCCGGCGGCATGCCCGCCGACAACGGCATGCGCAGTGTGTCCGTCGGTCAATCCGCATCCAACACCATCAGTGCGCGCGAATTAAAAAACGCCCCGGCTGACCCCGGCGCCCGCTATGCGTGGGCAACCACTGAATGCCTGAAAAAGGTTGCAGGTTGCACCCCCGACAATGTCGCCGACATTTATGATCCATTGATTGAACAATCGTGCCGCGCGGCCGGCATCAATGCGCAAATGGCGACGTTACAGGCCGCCGCACGCAAAACCAAAAGCCAGTCTTCGTGCACGACCGATATTCGGGCGTGCCTGATTGACGTCAAACGGTGCGGCGCAAATTTTGCCGCATGCGAAGACAACGCCGATTTTGATAAATTCTTTGCCGCGTGCAGTGTGGAATCCACCGGATGCACCGATTACACATCCGCCATCCGCACCGAATTAATCGCCGCACGCGACGCCGCCATTAAAAACGCCGATGTCGCCCTGGCGGGTATCGTCAATTCGTACCAGAACGCCCGCGACAGCAAACTGAAAGCGGTCCAAAACAACTGCACAAACAATGCGGGCCGCGACGAATGTATTCAGACCGTCTGTGCGCGCAATATGCGTAACCAGTGCGGGGCAAATTATCCGGCTGAAAAATCCATGGCCACACTGATTTGTAAATTTCATGACTTGGCCTGTGACAGATTAAAGAAATAACGCGCGATGAAGACAAAGATAACACAAATCTGTTTTGCAAAGACAAACGCACGCCGCTGGATTGCGGTGGCTTGTGCGTTTGTGGCGGCAACCGGTACCGGCACAACGGCCGGATTTGGGGCCGCGGTCGTCCAACGTGGCAGTGCGAACGCCACCACGTCGCGCCCAACGGTCAGCCGCACCAATAACGCGGGCCGCATGCCAACATTAATGGCCCAGCCCAGTGTTACACCATCGGCATCCGAAACGACACCCGATACCGCGCCCACAACACCGGATGACGCGGCGCCAGAAACACCGACCGATACCGCGCCGGTTGTCATTGAAAACAAATCACCCCAATTTGACGCCACATTGGCGGGCAACAGTGCGACCAACACCGATGCCACCGCCGATGCGCGCGCGGAAATGATACGCCGTCAACGCGCGGCATTGGACGCGGCGGACGCCACAACGGCGGCAAATAATGCCACGGCCAATTCGGTAACATCCGGATTAAATGATTGCGACGCGGGTCTGCGGGCCTGTATGATGGATAAATGCGGTCGTGATTATTCCAAATGCGCGGGCGACGGGGATACGATGTGGGGCGACAAAATGGACGCATGCCGCCGCAGTATTTCCGTGCAATGCACCGGCGAAGAATATCGTATGTTCGCGGCCGAAATTAAGGCCGACCGTGACCTGAACGCGAAACTGGCGTCTTATAACGATGTTATCGATTGCGGGAATCAATATAACGATTGCATTTTGACCCAATGCGGAACGACATTTAACAAATGTCTGGGGCGGACGGCGGAAAACGCCGCCATTGCCGCATGTGAGAAAATTGCACGTGAATGCCTGTCGGCCGACAACGGTCTGGCCAACCGCACGATGCAGGTTTTGGCCACCCTGCGCCAAGATGCCGAAGTTCAGGTTAAAAAAGACGAACAGCGTCTGTATGCCCTGCGCGACCAGATGGCCGCCCAGTGCAGCCGTTTGGGGGCAATGTTCGACGAACGCAGTCTGGATTGCGTTTACACCGTCAATTTCTTTGCCAACAATTCGTCAACCCCATACGCATCGAAAAAGGCGTACGCCGGTTCCACATTTGATTGTACCCAAAATTGGTTTGGCGTTGATATCACCACGTTCAAAGAAAACGCATTCCGTTTGACCCGTGAACAGCAATCTGCGACATCCGCGATGCTGGGCGCCGGATTGGGTACGGCGGCGGGTGCCATTTCGTCGGGCGCCATCAATCGCGCCATGGATCGGCAAAAGGCTGATAATGCCCTGAAAAAGGCGGAAAAAGAACACGCGGAAAATTACGGCGATAAAAAATCTGATAAATCTGGCGATACGGATGCGGCGGACCAATCGGGTACAATATCTGATTCAAATGCGGTCCAGGAACAGTCCCCCGAACCGGGTGCCCAGCCGAAACAGCCCGCCCCGGATACCTCCGGTTCGAATCAAAACTCCAACGACATAAACACAGGTGGTGACCAAAAAAAAAATAATGCCGGATGAATGTAACACCCCGAAACGGTGGCACAGCCTGGCATCATTTGGGGTATCGACGTTTCTGGCGGGCGGCGTGCATCAGCCGGAATCACGTGGAAAATTGATGGATTCGGTTGTTAAACCTTTCCAATCGACATGTGAAAACGCCGGCGGAACCTTTGCAATCATGGAACGTGAATACAAGGTTGCAAAAAACGTATGCGGCACATACAACAAATACGACGCCGTCTGGTGTAAATTCAGCACCGGCGACACCAGCAGTGGCAGCACCCGCTGTAAACAGATTTTCGGGCGGTACAAACACCGTGACCACGTCAGCCAAAACGGCATAAACACAGAAAATCTGTACACGGCATGTGAACTGACCTATGGCGACGACTGATAACAACAGGGAAAACAAAATGAAAAAAATCTGGGTTGGATTTTTAATGACAATGGGCGCGATGCCGGCGATTGCGGTTACCATTTCTGGTACGGTCACGGACAAGTCCGGCGAACCACTGGTGGGGGCAACAGTGCGTGTCCCAGGAAGCTCTCTTGGCGTGACCGCCGACATCGATGGCAAATTCACATTGACTGTTCCAGAAAACACCACAGAAATTCAAATATCCTTTACAGGTTGTACCCCGCAAACCTTTTCACCGACGGATATTTCGTCAAAAATTACTTTGACCTGTAACACCGACCTGGACGAGGTTGTCGTCACAGGCACATGGACCAGCCGTTCCTGTAACGACGAAGAATTGAAACCATTGAACGCAAAATCCGGTCATACCGCGCACAAGGCGGATGTCAAAGGGATAATCTGTGTTCCGGATACATGCAACGAACCGCAATATAAATTAACCGGTTCGGGTGACAACGCCACCTGTGAAGACCAGGTTGGCAAAACGTGCAAGGCCCCCAAAAACGCCGACAGCGCAAAATACATCATGGAAAATGGCAAACTGATTTGTTCGCCCACATGCAAAACCAATTACGTCATCAACGACGCCAAAACGGGATGCGATGCCAGTGATGGCCCATGTCCCCAGGCACAAGTTGCCGCCATCGAAAACGCGACCAAGGGCGAATTGAAAAAGGGAAAATGTATTGCCACAGAATGCAAACCCGGTTTTGAACCGTCGGATGGGAAATGTGTGGCCATTGCCGGCAATTGTCCGGATAAACCAGAAAATGCGAAAAAATCGCACCGTGAATTCGATGCCGCCACAAATACCGAAATCTGCATCATTGATGAATGCAAAAGCGGTTTCAGCGTCAGTGCGGATAAAAAATCTTGTACCGCCGACCCCAAGGCAAAGTTATCCGAAGAAGATTCGAAAAAACAAATCGAAGAACTGCGCGACAATGCCAAAAAAATGCGGGACAAAGAACAATCCACCGAAAACAAATTGCTGGGCGCGGCGGCGATTGGTACAACCGGCATCGGGGCGATGAATTTGATGTCCGGGGCGGCTGAACAATCGGCCGATGATGACGCCGAACGCGCGATGCGTGCATACTTGGAAACATTTCGTTGTGATTACGGCCGCGGTGCCAATATCCGTGGCGGCGACGTTGACATTGAATTGCCGGGCGGTAATGATTTGATGCCGCTGTATAACGAATACCGCGCACTGGCCGCGGAATTACAGGTGACAAAAAACGCCCTGGGGATGATGCCGGGGATTGAATCCGAAACCATTTTGGACAAGGCGAACACCGGCCTGTACGACGATGTTGGCACGGGCATCACGGGCGGCGCATTTACGTCGGTTGCGCGTGCATTGATGGACAAAAACGGCGAAGATGCCGCCGCATGGGAAAAACAAAAGGCCGACGCCGAACAAAAAACCAAAACCGGGCTGATTACCACCGCCAGTGGTATTGGAATTGGCATTGTGGGCAACCTGGCGTTGAACAGCGGCGCGTCCAAGAAAGACCAGACCGACAACATTTTGGCCAAATACGCCCCGCTGAAAACACTGGAAGATAATGTGGCCAAATTGCCCGACAATGACCCCAAAACGTGTCCGGCGGGCGCAACGGGCACCTATCCACAATGCAATTGCGGCGATAAATCCGTGTATAACAACAATACCGGGGAATGCGACGAATGCCCGGGGAACAAAGTCGCCCTGAATAACAAATGCGACTGCCCGGACGGCACCCAACCGTCCGATGGCGACAAATGTGTAACAACCAACATCACGCCCCAATGCAACACAAATGCCGACTATGTGCAGTACGACCCCAACACCGGCAAGTGCAGCTGTCCTGAGGGATTCCAGAAAAGCGATGATAGAGAAAATCCTTGCATATGTCCGCCCACCACACACGAAGTGCGCGATGGTCAGTGCGTAGAAAAGACGGCGGCCTCCAATGTTCCGGTCATTGCCACGCCCCAGAAAACAATCCTGCCGGCCAAGAATTTGTTCGAAACGGGTAAATCCACGCTGACATCCGCGGCGCAAAAAGAACTGGCCTATTTCGCGGGGCAATTCGCCACCGTCACCAAGGACAGCACCGACCCATACTGTATCGTTATCGTCGGCCACACCGACAGCACGGGCACACGGGCCATCAACCAGAAATTGTCGAATGACCGTGCGGCGGCCGTGGGTAATGCATTGACCAACGGGTATAAAATCCCGGCGGCAAACATCCGCACCAGCGGTGTCGCCAACGCCGAATGCTCGGTAAAGCGCCCCATATCAAGTGACGATTGCCGCAAGGTAACCGTTGAATTCACCCAAAACGCATGTCAATAACCCACCACCATTGTGTCATTGCAATTTGCAATGACACAGCGGGGGTACGCAGACAGCGCGCGGGCGCCCAGATGGGTAAAAACACGCTTGAACAAAGCCCCGCAATGCGGTATAATACATGGCGTTCCATCGGTTTAAACATGCCGAATTTAATGGGACGATTATCCTGTACATTTTATTCGTTTTAAAAATCCCCATTTTCTGCCCTTTTTATTTATGAATTTATGCCGATTCCAAACGTCGGTTTGTGTGCGGCATTATTGGCCGCATCTGATGGTCATGCCCTGAGTACACACTGTCTCGCATCCAGAATGTGTAACGGGGATTGTTTTGAATTTGTTTTGCCCGACCCGGCATGCCAAAGATCCCAAACCTACTACTATAACAATTATGGCGTGGCAACGTGTAATACATGCGATTCCGGTTATGACCGCAGGGCCGCCACAATTATGATTCCCGGGTGCAGCAACAGCGTTGAATATTACACATGCGTTGAACAATGTAACGGGTGCAGCAATTGCACCAGTGACGCCGCATGGTCCGCCCACACCGCCGGATATGAAAAGAAAGTCATCCGCACATGCAACTGTAATACGTGCCAGGCAGCAACGACATATCGGTGCGCCGCCGGGTATTATGGCACATCGTCAAACGGCACATCTGGATGCACGCGGTGCCCCGATAATGGCAACAGCGGTGCCGGCACGACATCCGTCACGGGATGCTGCATATCGGGCGGCGCGGATACGTCGGGCAACTTTTCCTTTACCCCGAATTGCTGTTATTCATAAAAACACCCCGCAAATGCGGGGAATTTTTTATTTACCGAATTTTCCACTGCGCGGGAATCCCACTGGGATGGTGCGCCCCTGGGACGCACGGCGGCCCACCCACGGGCGCCAATCGTCCAGTTTGGTTGTCCCGCGACCCGTGGTCCAACCAAATCCGTCCGCCGCGTCAAAGAACATCGCATCCAGAACATATGTGCGTTCCGCATTATATTTTTGCAGAATTACCCCCTTGCCCCGGGTCATTTCCGGAATTTCCGCGGCCGGGAATATCAGCAGTTTATCATTCGAACCCGACATCGCGACCATATCGCCCGGGCCCGCCACAATGCACATAATCGCCGGATTCTGGGCGTCGGTGTTCATCACCTGTTTCCCGGTGCGGGTTTGCGCCATACAATTTTCGCCCGACACGATAAACCCATTCCCGTGGCGCCCAATCAGCAGATATTTCGCCGACGTATCCAACACGAACGCACGCACGATATTTTCGTCCGCCGCGATATCCGCCATCATACGAACGGATTCACCGAACCCGCGCGCCGACGGCAAATCGTTTGCGGACAACGTAAACATTTTGCCCGATGAACCGAACAGATTGATTTTATCGGTGGACATGGCGTGAAACGCGGTCAGTAATTCGTCGCCTTCTTTGAATTTGACATCCAAACTGTTCAGGTCCAGGTGCCCCTTGGCCGCGCGAATCCATCCCATCGCGGACAAAATGACCGTCATGGGTTCTTTTTCAATAAATTCGTCCGCGTTGACGACAATTTCTTCGGTTTGTTCCGCCCATGTGGTGCGGCGACGCCCCAGGGCGGTCTTTTTATCATACCGTTTCTTAATATCGGCAAACCAGGCACGCAATTGGTCGTTTTGGGCATCTTCGCTGGCCAACAGTTCCTGTAACTGTTTTTGTTCGGCCAACAATTCGGCATCTTCGCGCCGGATTTCCATTTCTTCCAATTTGCGCAGCGAACGCAGACGGGTGTTCAAAATCGCTTCTACCTGGACATCGGTCAGATTGAATTCCGCAACCAAGACCGATTTTGCATCATCTTCGTTGCGGATGATTTCAATCACACGGTCCAGGTTCAGATATACAATCAACAACCCGCCCAAAATTTCCAAACGCCGCGCAATGTTGCCCAAACGCCATGCGGTGCGACGGCGCAGTACAATCTTTTGATGCGCGATAAATTCACGCAAAACGTCACCGATGCCCATCACGCGCGGCGCACCGTTGGAATCAATAACGTTGAAATTCATGTTAAACCGCGATTCCAAATCCGTCATCGCGAACAAATGCGCCATCATTTTGTCGGCCGGCACATTGCGGTTTTTCGGCGTGATAACGATGCGCACATCGGTGGTCGATTCGTCAACGATATCATCAACCAACGGCAATTTTTTCGCATCAATCAGGGACGCAATCTGTTCCACCAATTTCGATTTGACAATGCCGTACGGGATTTCTGTAATCACCACCTGTTCCGCGCCGCGGTCCAGTTTTTCCACATCCCATTTCGCACGCACGCGAAACGCGCCGCGCCCTGTGTCATAATTTTTGACGATGGTATCAAAACTGTCGATTAAAATGCCACCCGTCGGGAAATCGGGCCCGACCAGTTTTTTCATAATTTGCGCGGTTGTGGCATCCGGCCGGTCAATCACCAGGTTCAGTGCATCGCAAATTTCCGCCACATTGTGCGTCGGAATATTTGTCGCCATACCAACCGCAATCCCCATCCCGCCATTGGCCAACAGATTCGGAAACGCCCCCGGCATAACCATGGGTTCGGTTGTGGTGCCGTCAAAATTCGGCATCATATCGACACTGTCTTCGTCCAGCCCCTGCATAATCAGCATGGCCGCGTCGGTCATTTTGGATTCGGTGTAACGGTACGCCGCCTGGGGGTCACCGTCGATATTGCCAAAGTTCCCCTGCCCGTCGATTAAGGGATATCGGACGGAAAAATCCTGGGCCAGACGGACCATCGCGTCATACACGGATGAATCCCCGTGCGGGTGATAATGACCCAACACGTCACCGACCACGGTCGCACATTTACGGAACGCGGCCGACGGTGACAATTTCTGGCGCAGCATGGAATACAAAATGCGGCGATGTACGGGTTTTAAACCGTCGCGCACATCGGGCAATGCACGGGATACAATGGTGCTGACGGCGTACGACAAATACCGTTCCGACAGCGCATCCGCCAATTGTTGCTTATCAATATTTTCTATAATTTCTTTACTCATGACATCTGAAAATTTAGAACATTTGAAAAAAAATAACAACAGAAAAATCCCGCCGCACGGCGGGATGGTTATAAGTTATTTTTACCACGCTTTATCACCAGCATGGCAAACGCGCCGTGGTAAAATCGGCGCATGATGCCTTCGTCAAACAAATCATGCCCGCGTTCACATTTTTTGTAATCTTTCTTGCTCATCTTCAACAATGCGGCGGCATCGGCCACACTGATGCGCAGGTGTTGGCGCGCGCACCGCATAATATTGCCATAGTAATTGGCATCAATTAATAATTTTGCCATAGTTTAAACTCCTTTTAAGTTATAAAAAACACCGCCCGACGTTATTGTGGGCGGTTGGAGGTTCAAAGCTATTCAGAGAAATAGTGTGACTTATTCAATATATTCGCCACCCTCCAACCAATGGTTGGAGATGTTTTATGTCTTCGCAGACACTCTGACGGGCTTTGATACCCTACACCGGTTTCCCAATGCAAGGAAAGTATATCGCATTCCACGCGAAGTTTCAAGGAATTTAAATTTATTGGTGTGCTTTCTGGATTGCCACGCGCGCTGCGCTTGCTCGCAATGACAAGGGTGTTGAATTGCCTGGCACTGTATCCCCTTTGTCATTGCGAGTGAAACGAAGCAATCCAGTAAATAGTGAACTGTTCCCTATTATCCCTGGATTGCCACGGTCGTTTCACTCCCTCGCAATGACAAAGGAATGGCAACCACACACGAAAAAACACCCCCAAACGGGGGTGTTTTATTCTGGTGACAAATCACCCACAAAAATTTGGCAATTTTTGCGGGGCCCGATTACTGGTCGGACCCGAACCGTCGGTTCTTCGTCCGGGACCACACGAAAAAACACCCCCAAACGGGGGTGTTTTATTCTGGTGACAAATCACCCACAAAAATTTGGCAATTTTTGCGGGGCCCGATTACTGGTCGGACCCGAACCGTCGGTTCTTCGTCCGGGACCACACGAAAAAACACCCCCAAACGGGGGTGTTTTATTCTGGTGGCCCTGGTCGGACTCGAACCGACACTCCTTGCAGAACTTGATTTTGAGTCAAGCGCGTCTACCAATTCCGCCACGGGGCCAAAACCATGCGGCGATTAAGCGGCTTTTGCCTTGCTTTCAACCTTTTTGACCAAGCGGGCACTGCGTGTCGGCTTGCGAACCGGTTTCTTTTCCGGCGCCGGGGCTTTACCCTGCTTCTTTTCAATGGCCTTTTTAATGGCGGCCATTTCTTCGGTCAAACGTGATACGGGTTTCGCCATAACATACGCGTCCAAGCCGCCATGTTTGGTCAATGTGCGCAGACCCGCTGTCGAAATACGCAACGAGAAATCGCGACCCAAGATATCACTGTGGAATTTCAATTTTTGCAGATTTGGCAAGAACGTGCGCTTGGTATGGCGCATAGAGTGGGAAACATTCATCCCAACCTGTGTCTTCTTACCGGTAACTTTACATACGCGTGGCATAATTAATCCTTTGATAACTGCGCCACAATTTATAACAAAAAATGACAAAAGTCAAGATGAATTTAACTTTTTTAATTTATTGCCCCCGCCCGGCCGTCCACGGGTTTGATTCCTGTGTCTTGAAGACGCGAAAAATGGTACTATATAAAGGTCAAAAGAACCAAGGGTGATTTATCATGAATCCAGAAGAAATGCAGGAAACGCCACAACAGGCGATTGAAAAATACACGACCGATTTTACCAAGTTGGCCGCCGACGGCAAACTGGACCCGGTTATCGGCCGCGACGAAGAAATTCGACGCACAATCCAGGTGTTAAGCCGGCGCACAAAAAATAATCCGGTCTTAATCGGGAATCCCGGTGTCGGTAAAACCGCCATTGTCGAAGGGCTGGCCAACCGCATCATCGCGGGCGACGTGCCGGAAAATTTGCTGAATAAAAAATTATTGTCGTTGGATATGGGCGCGCTGATGGCGGGCGCGATGTTCCGCGGTCAATTCGAAGGACGGTTAAAAGCCATCTTAAAAGCGGTCAAAGAATCCGACGGCCAAATTATTTTGTTCATTGATGAATTGCACACCATGGTCGGCGCCGGCAAAGGCGAAGGGTCCATGGACGCCGGCAATTTGTTAAAGCCCATGTTGGCGCGCGGGGAACTGCACTGTCTGGGGGCGACAACGCTGGACGAATATCGTCAATATATTGAAAAAGACCCCGCCCTGGCGCGGCGATTCCAACCGGTATATGTCGATGAACCGTCCGTTGACGACACGATTTCCATTCTGCGTGGGTTAAAGGAAAAATACGAAGGTCACCATGGTGTCCGCATCGCGGACGCGGCGCTGGTATCGGCGGTGAAATTGTCCGACCGGTATATCACCGACCGCTTTTTACCGGACAAGGCAATCGACCTGATTGACGAAGCCGCCGCACGCGTGCGCATCGAAGTTGCGTCCAAACCGGAAAAGCTGGACGAAATCGACCGCCACTTGATGCAGCTGAAAATCGAACAACAGGCGTTAAAGAAAGAAAAGGACGAAGAATCCAAAAAGCGTCTGAAAGATTTGGAAAAAATTATCAAGGAAACCGAGGCCGAATCCAAAACACTGACGCGCGCCTGGCAAGAAGAACAGCAGAAAATGCGCGGTCTGTCGGATGCGATGGCGGCATTGGACGCGGCCAAGGCAGAGGTTGCCAGCGCCACCCGCGCGGGCGATTATGAAAAGGCATCCGCCCTGCAATACGGCAAGATTCCCGAACTGGAAGAAAAAATCAAACAGATGAACGCCGACGCCCGCGAATACAAAACGGTATTACCGGAACACATTGCGACGGTGGTCAGCAAATGGACCGGCGTTCCGGCCGATAAATTAACGGGCGAAGAACAGGCAAAACTGCTGAACATCGAAGATGAACTGCGCAACCGCGTCGTCGGCCAAGATTTGGCATTGGGTGTTATTGCACGCGCCATCCGGCGCAGTCGCGCCGGATTGTCGGACCCGCATCGCCCGGCCGGCAGCTTTATGTTCCTGGGGCCGACCGGCGTCGGCAAGACCGAGGTCGCAAAAGCCCTGGCGGAATACTTGTTCAACGACGACACCGCCATGACCAGAATTGATATGAGTGAATATATGGAACCGCATTCGGTGGCCCGTCTGATTGGCAGTCCCCCCGGGTACGTCGGTTACGAACAGGGCGGCGTTTTAACCGAAAGTGTTCGTCGCCGTCCGTACCAGGTTTTGCTGTTCGATGAAATTGAAAAAGCCAATCCCGACGTTTTCAACGTGTTTCTGCAAATTTTGGACGACGGGCGTCTGACCGACGGCCAGGGTCACGTGGTAAATTTTGCCAACACCATTATCATCATGACCAGCAATTTGCCGGATATGGAAGCGGTCAAGAAACATTTCCGCCCCGAATTCATCAACCGTATTGATGACATCGTGTTCTTTAACCCATTGGGCAAAGATGTGATGGCCGGCATTGTGAAAATTCAATTACGCAATCTGGAAAAACGTTTGGCCGAACGCCGCATGACATTGACCGTTTCGGACAAAGCCATCAAATGGCTGGGCGACCACGGATACGACCCGGTCTTTGGCGCGCGCCCGTTAAAGCGTCTGATTATGACCGCGGTCGAAGACAAAATTGCGGATTTGATTTTGTCCGGCACCGTCGGCGAAGGGTCAACCATCCGCGTCGATGTTCATGGCAAAGAATTGATTGTCGAATAACGCAAATGGCACAAAAAACGGGGCCAACGCCCCGTTTTTTATTTTGTTTTTTCTTCTTTGATTGCAAAGATGCGGCCCGCGGCCAGTTTCTGATATTTTTCCAGTTCCAACAAAATCTGTGCCCGGTTGCTGGCAAACAATCGCAGGACATCCGCGCCTTCGCCAATCTTGGACACATAAACGTTGTATCCGGAAAACTTATCTTTCCCAACCCATTTGTTCGGGACCAAATCGGTGTTGTACACCATCCACACCGGACGCGCCGGCAATCCCGGGTCATCGGTCACGATACCATGGACACCCAAAATCGTTCCCCCCAGGAACGTTTTCAGTTCCGTATCGATATGGTTGTGTAACACACGCTTGCCATTGATATAGACATCGTTATACGTACCCTGTAATGTCATTTTAACCGGCTTTAACGTGACGGACAATTCAATCGTCGGACGCGCGGCGGGTTTGGGCTGGGCCGTTTTTTGAACGACCGCCGGTTTTAAAACGGGGGCCGCGTCAACCGGTTTTGCCGCAACACGTTCCGGTACAACCGGGCGCACCGGGGCGACGACCGGCGTTTCGGATTTTTTACCGGCATCCCGTTCCACGGTCGGTTGTTTTACGGACGCAACCGGTTTGGACGGCGCGGCGCGGGTAACAACGGTCGGCTGGGCCGGGTTTGTCTGGGGCGCCTTTGCGGTGGTGGCACGCGCCCTTTTGTTGCCAAATGTATGGGTTGTCATATCATATCCCGCAAAACGACGGCCCAATTCCGCATTTAATTCATCGGGGATGCCATTGCCGCGTTTGTTATAGTAATAGTGCATGATACGCAATGTTTTATCGGTTGCCCGGGTCCAATCCCGCCGGCCGTCGTCTTTGCGGATAACCGTCTTGTTGAATGTCTGGGTTTCGGGATTGTATCCCGGAAAGCGACGGGTCAATTCCGCATGCAGACCGTCCGGCAACGCGCGGCCCTGCTTCTTATAAAAACTATATGCCCGGCGCAGGGACATATCCTTGCACTGGTCCCATTGTTTGTTCGGGTTTAATGAACGTTTCCGCTTTGTCACCATATTATTGCCAAATGTTTGGGTGTCCGCGCTGTACGTCGGGAAACGCTGGACCAGTTCCGCGTTCAGACCATCCGGGATGGCGCGGCCCCGCTTCTTGTAAAAATAAAAGGCTTGACGCAACGCGCTGTTACTGCGTTTGCCCCAATCTTTGGCCACTTGGGTTGCGCGGGGTTGTGTTTCGGCGGCCGTCTGGCGTTCAAAGGCCTGGGCCCCCGCATTATACGACGGGAAACGACGGGCCAATTCGGCGTTCAACGCATCGCTGATGACACCGTCTTTTTTGCGATAGTAATAATACATCGAACGCAATGTGTTATCCGATGACTGCGTCCAATCTGTTGTGACACGGCGCAGCTGTTTTTTCCCGTGCACACGGACGTCGTTTGCTGCGACGGGAATAATTTCGACATTTGAACCACGCACCGGGTTGGCATAGACACGATGCGCATGTATCGGCACAACAACGGTTTGATATTGTGTCTGGTTGGGCAAGATGCAGCAAAAGAAATTCGGTTCACGATACTGTGGGGTATATGGCACGTAATAAAAGCTTAATGTTTTTTCATCAAACATAACGCGCGCGGCCCCATTGGGGGAAAATTCGGCGGGCATTTGTCCGGTAAATTTGTTTACCATGAATAATGCGCCACGCGGTTTTGTGTTTTTTTCCGTCCGGCGTGTCCCGAATTTCCGCACAACCATAAACGGTGTGCGATTCCACGTGCCCGCAATTTCAAACGGTTTCACGGACATACCAATCCCATCGACCGGAACCAGATGACCGTTGGCCAACTGGACACACAGACGGTACAGACCGCCATCAGACTTAACATTTTTGAATTCCAACGGTTGTTTTTCGGTTTTCTTTGTTTTCATGCCTGTTTTTTTCCTTATGCTGAATCATCAGTGGGGCGATATACACACACTCTCTCTCGCCATTGGTTCGATGGCCCCACTGATATAAAAACTAATTTTTCGATGTCTTGAATTGGATATCGCGTAATTTTTTATATTCCCCGCCCAGTGCGACCAATTCGGCATCGGTCCCCTGCTCTATAATCCGGCCGTTTTTGATAACACAGATAATGTCCGCGTCCAAAATGGTGGACAAACGGTGGGCAATAACAAAGGTCGTGCGTCCCTGCATCAAATCGCCCAGGGCCGACTGAATCAATTTTTCGCTTTGCGTGTCCAATGCCGATGTCGCTTCGTCCAGCAACAAAATCGGGGCATCTTTTAAAATCGCACGTGCAATGGCAATACGCTGCTTCTGGCCCCCGGACAGCAATGCCCCCCCTTCGCCGACGGACGTCTGGTACTGTTTCGGGAAATCCATGATGAAATCGTGGGCGTTGGCCGCACGCGCCGCCGCGACCACCTGGTCATGTGTGGCGTCGGGATTGCCGTATTTAATATTGTCTTCGATGGAACCATTGAACAGAAATACCGTCTGGGACACTTCGGCAATATTCTGGCGCAATGATTTCAGCGTGTATTTCTTGATATCCGTGCGGTTGATGGTGATTTTGCCCATTTGCGGTTCGTAAAACCGTTCCAGCAAATTGAACATCGTGGTTTTTCCGCCGCCCGACGGCCCAACCAGTGCGCATACCTTGCCCGCGGGCACCTTTAACGTGATATCGGTCAAAACGGGTTCGCCCGGATTATATTCAAACGATACGTTTTCAAACGCAACCGACATTTTGTCCGCGTCCAGCGGGCGCGCATCGGGCGCATCGACAATATCGGGCTTGCTGTCCAGGAATGCGAACAAGATTTCCGCCGCCAACAACCCGTGCTGTAACGAATCGCCGGTGCCGGTAATGCTTTTCGCGGGCTTATACGCGGCGGTCAACGCCAGCAAAAACGCCGTAAAGTCCCCGGTTGTAATCGCCCCGGATGAAATAAAGTGCCCCCCCATAATCATTGCGACGCACAGCCCGATAGAAATCATAAATTCCATCAGCGGCGACCGCAATGCGTTTGCCTGGGTGCTTTTGTACGAATTGACGACCGACGTGTTCAACACGTGCGAGAAATTTTTTGCTTCGCGTTCTTCGGTGGCAAATGCCTGAATTGTCTTAATCCCCAACAACGTTTGGTTCAATTGCTGGGTCACGTTGTTGGCGATGGTGAACGATTGCCGCGACAGTTTGCGCCGCTTGCGCATAATCAGGACCATCGGAATCATAATCATCGGCGCCAAGAACAGCAACACTACGCACATCTGGGGCGCATAATAAAACATCAACGCCAGCGTCATCGCCAATGTGGCGACATTTTGCACCAATTTAATAATGTTGTCCGTCACCAACGACAACACTGCGCCCGCCTGGACATTGAAATAATTCAGGTTTTTGCCAATGCCATCGCCATAAAAGCGCGCCAAATTCATGTGGGTCATGTGGCGGTAAATCTTTTCCTGTAACCGGACATAGGCCTGCAACCCACCCTTGGACATAATCAATGCCTTGGCATAGGTGAACGTTCCCTTGGCCCCGAACGCAATAATCACCTGAATCCCCAACAGATAGATGGCGGTCATGCTTTTTTCAATGAACGCCTTGTCCACGACCTGTTGCACCAGGGTGATTGTGTACGCTTCGGCCGCCGCGGCCAGAATGGTAAAGACAATCCCCGCCACCAACCATTTTAAATATGACCGGCCGATTTCGTTCCAGACGCGAATATACAGTGACCACTGAATGCGGCCGTTTGATTCATCCCCGTGAACCAGGTTTTTCGTTTTTTGTTTTAATTTTTTCAACATAGTGCCCATATTATAAAGACCTGAATAAATTCTGTCCAGTGCAAAGATTTGAATTGACAATGGAATCAATTCTGTATAAAATGCCAAAGCTTTATAGCAAAGTTTTGGGGTCATAGCTCAGTTGGTAGAGCACCTGCTTTGCAAGCAGGGGGTCGTCAGTTCGAGTCTGATTGGCTCCACCAAAATAAATACAAGCGAATGTGTAAAGGGGGTGAATAACCGATGGTCAAAGTTCTGGTACGCGATAACAATGTTGAACAGGCATTGCGTGTTGCAAAGCGCAAATCGCAAAAAGAAGGTCTGTATCGCGAAATGAAAGAACGTCAGCGTTATGAAAAACCAACCACGAAACGCAAACGTTTGAAAGAAGAAGCCGTTCGCAACGAAAAGAAACGTCAATCGAAGCAAAGAATGGTTTTCGGATTCTAAGAATCAAGTTCCCCGCCCCGCGGGGATTTTTTATTGCCCTGCCCCCCTGTTATTATGCGGAATAAAAGCAATCCTGGGCCATGCCGGTCACGCCGTTGCCGGTGGTGTCGGTAAATGTGGTTTCGTATTTGGGCTTGTAACACTGGGTGATGGCGGTACTGCCGACCGCGGTGGTGGTGCCGCCGGTCGGGCAATCACTGCATGCGGCGGCGCCGGATGTGGATTTATATTTCCCGACCGCGCACATTTCACATCGCGTCAATACCAGATTATACCCCGCGTTACATGACGTGTACACATACCCCAGTGTGCAAACGGTTTTAATCAGTGCGGCATTTCCCGGCGCGGCCCACAAACAACACAAACATACAATTATTAATTTACGCATTATCACCCCCGATTTATACAATTGGTTCAAGACACTTGCACGTGGTGGTATATCCACGTTGGTTGACATACCCGCTGCCGACAGAATCGGAAAATGTTTGGGTGTTGATAACCGTGCCGCCGCCGGTGCACGGCGTGGTGCCGGTGCCGGGTGTGTTACCTGCATCACAACATTCGTAACACAAACCGTCCGCACAAATAACGCCGCCCGTGCTGGTGCACTGGGCAATTGTTGGCGCGGCATGCAGCGCGCATTTCGCATACGCCGCCGGCCCCACCGCCAGTTGTAAACCAACGATTGGATTAGGCATAGTTTCACATCAGCCAAGGGGGTAAAAAATGGGATTTTCTGTAATAAAAAAAACGCTGATGTTAAGCGTTCCTTTGCATTAGGCATATATTACCATGCCCCAATGTCATGTATTATACCGCATTCCGTGATTTTATTCAAGCATCATTTCAACAGAAAAAATCCCCCGGGCGGGGGATTTTTTATTTTGCGAACATTTTATCAAATGTTTTCTGATTAATCTTGACCGGATATTCCCGAACCAAGAATGCGTTGTAATCATCCATCACGTTACGCGTGGCCATGTTCTGCATTTCTTTGCGCAGTGCGGCCATTTTGCCCGTGTCCATTTTCGGTTGAATGTTATCCACAATACGCACCGCATAAAACGCGTCGGCGCCCGGCACAACAGAAATATCACCAACATTGCCGTTAAATGCCGCAACCAACACATCGGTCGGTGCACCGGATGTACGGGAAACGGTTGCAATCTTTTTCCCGGTCATTGCGTGTCCATCACGGGCATCGACAACAACTTCGTTGGCACGAACGTACGCCTGTTTCTTTTGCTGGTCACGTTTCCAATCCGCAATCAGATTCTTTTTCACATCTTTTAATTCGGCATTGTGCGCCGGATTAATCTTGTCCACGCGGGCAATGACAAAACCGGCTTTGGTTTCGATTAATTCACTTTCCAGCCCTTCGTCCATGGCAAAGATTTTGGCAACCATCGCATCGGTCAAGATGGCATCCACCGGACGACGGTCGGCCGTAAATGTTCCCGCCGATACAAACCGGGCCCCATGACGGGACGCCGCCGCGGCCAGTGTTTCACCGCCGATGATGTCGTCTTCGACCCGCTGGGCAATCGTGTACGCGGCATCGTATTCATCGGGCTTGTCCATTTTGGCGGGGACCAATACATACGACACCGTTCTGGATTCCGGAACAACGTGCACATTCTGGGCATAGAATTCCGCCAACTGGGCATCGGTCGGGTTGCCCACCTTGAATTCTGCGAACGGGATTGTGACATATTCGATTTTCCGCTGGGCATAGCGGGCATTATACGCCGCGCGCACCGCAAAATCCGGCACCGCGAACGGGACCGACATCGACCCCAGTACCATCGAACGCATCACCTGGCCGCGCAAAAACGCCGCAAAGCTTTGTTCTGAATACCCCGAATTATTCAAAATCGCATCAAACAACAGCGATGAAAACTGGCCATTTGCCTGGAATTCCGGGAATTCGCGGATTTCGCGGGCGATTCGGCGATCGGTCACGACAAAACCCAAATCATTGGCGCGATTTTCCACCAACTGATTATTGGTCAGCGTTGCGGCCACCGTATTCATAAACGCGTTTGCCGTTGCCGCATCGGTATAGATTTGTTTCTGCTGTTCCTTGGTCAAATTGGACATCTGGCGGGCGCGTTCCATATTGAACTGTTCCACCGTGATGGATTCGCCGCCGACGCGTATCAGTGTGTTATCACGCGCACCGCCGCCGAACACCCATTCCGCGACGCCCCAGCCGACAAACGAAAAAGCCAAAATTCCAATTAAAACTTTCGCAACGGGTTTATCCGCCGCATTACGTAAATATTCTAGCATTTAATCCCCTTTTGCGTTACCATAGCAAATCGAAGTGAAATAAATCAATGAAAAAAAGGGGAATTTTCATGAAAATAATCGCAGGAAACTGGAAAATGAACGGCACCCCGGATGCGTTGACGACCATGTTAAACGCGCTGGACGCCATTGATACAAAAAACACAGTCATTATTTGTCCGCCGTTTACAATGCTGAACGCCGGGGGCGGTCGCGTGGCCATCGGCGCCCAAGATGTCAGTGCGCATGAATCTGGCGCATTCACCGGCGAAGTATCTGCGAAAATGGTTGCGGCGACCGGTGCGAAATATGCGATTGTCGGCCACAGCGAACGCCGCCAGTATCACGGCGAAACCAACGACGCTGTCCGGGCCAAGGCCGCCGCAGCAATCGCAGCTGGTCTGACCCCGATTATCTGTGTTGGCGAAACCATGTCTGAAAAAGAAGCCGGCAAAACCATGGCCATTATTGAATCTGGCGTTCGCGAATGTGTTCCCGATGGCGCAGCTGGTCGCGTTATCATTGCATACGAACCCCGCTGGGCGATTGGCGCGGGTCTGACACCGACGGCGGATGAAATCGCCGGCGCGCATACGTTGATTGCCGATACCCTGGCATCGATGGGTATGGCGGGCACGCCCGTTCTGTACGGCGCCAGTGTAAAGGGAAACAATGCGGCCGAAATCATGTCCATCCCGCATGTTGATGGCGTTTTGGTTGGCGGTGCATCCTTGAAACCGGACGATTTCATACCTATAATAACCAGTGTGAATTAAGTGTATGATGCGACCGGGCCACGCCCGGCCCCAACCAAGAAACAGGATACCAATACTATGCCAGATACAGAAACAACCATTGAAACAGTCAGTGGCCCCGATGCCGTAACAAACAACACGCCGACCGACGCAAAAAATGGCACAGCGGATACGGAAAATGCGTCCGCCGACTGTGGAACCCAGGTGGATGCGTTAATCGCAGACATTCAAAACCTGAACGACAAGTATTTGCGTCTGGCGGCGGAATTGGAAAACACACGCCGGCGCAGTGCGTTGGATTGTGAATCCGCGGCGCGTAATCGTGCGATGTCGGTGGCGGGACATTTTCTGCCGGTGATGGACGCGATTGCAGCCGCACTGACACACAATGCGGATGACGCCGGGATTCAATCCATGGCGCGCGCGATGGAATCTGCCTTTGCCCAGGTGGGCATTGTGAAAATTGATTCTGTGGGCCAACCCCTGAATCCGCAATTCCATAACGCAATCCAGGTAATGGATGCCCCCGCGGACATGACCCCGTGCCCGGCGGCCAACACAATCATATCGGAAATGCAGGCCGGATACATGTTCGGCGACAGCGTTTTGCGACCTGCGATGGTTATCGTGTCAAAGTAAAAATCCCCCCGCCCGGGGGATTTTTTTGTATTGAAATGATGCTTGAACAAAACCACGCAATGCGGTATAATACGGGGCGCACGGCATGATTTTTACATGCCGAAAATAATGGGACGATTATCCTGTACATTATTTTAAGATTAAAAATCCCCATTTTCTGCCCTTTTTTCTTATGATTTTTTGCCGATTTCAATCGTCGGTTTGGCTGCGGCATTTCTGATTACGGGCACGCTGCACGCCGCGCAATGTGTTACCGCAATATGTTCATCGGACATGTGGACCATGAACTGTTATGGTGCCGACACATGCACATATCAAAAATATACGGGAACGGGCACCAACCCATGTGACAGCGTGCCACAATGCGGATGCAATCGCGCCGGCCAAGAATGGTTTGGCGACGGCTGCTATTGCGGGGCGGGTTATTATGGCACGCTGTCATGCACGTCATGCCCCAGTGGCGGTGATTCAACCCCCAGCAGTAACACGGATATAACAGACTGCTATGTTTCGTCGGGATACGGCGGCACCGACACCAGTGGTAAATGGGAATACACCCGCCCCTGTTATTATACCAATTAAATAATCCCGCCGGATGGCGGGATTAATTGCTGTAAAAACAGTTGGATGTGTACGTATATTCCCCGGACGCATCCCCCCCACCCGTTATATAGCATTGTGTTACAGCGGTGGCGCCGGTCGATACGGTTGTGCCAGACGACGGACATGCGGTGCATCCATCGGTACCGGCCAACGGTTTATACATTCCCGTCCCACACGCGCGACATGTCCCCGACGTTAAATAATATCCCGCATTGCATGATGTGTATGTGCGTGATTCTTCGCGGCATGCGCCATACAATGCGCACGGCGCCCCCAACAGCAGCCATATAACAATCTTCTTCATAATCCGCCCCCATTTACTTGCACGCCACAGAATTGGCCGCGACCCGGTCATGACATTCACGAATGCCGGCACTTGTTCCCGTGCACGTGCCATATGTGACCGTCAATGTTCCGATGCCGTCGGCAATTGTGGCGGACCGGCGACTGCACGTGCCATTGCTGTCGGCGACAAAGTTATCCGGACATGTGTAAATTGTCTGTGTCCGCCCAGTCCAGCAACATTGTTGCGTTCGGGAATTCGTAATGGTGGCGACGCATTCTTCGTACGTCATGCAACCGGTCGTAACCGCCACAGCCTGCGATAACGGCATCCCGATGACACCAGCGATAATTAAAAGATAAGTTTTTTTCATGATTTCATTTCCCTTGTTCTTTGTTATAAAAACAAAAATACCGCCATGGAAATGGCGGCCGGGGATTTGAAAAATCATAACTAAAAATGACCCCACGGTTTTCGGGTTTCCCCTGTGATATCACCGCAGATCCCCGACCGTTACAATCGGGTGATATAAAACATACGGCGCCCAAATGCGCCGACGCTTTGTCGGATGCGGTGCGATTGCACCGTTTAGTTATGGGATTTTCAAGTCCCAAGGCCAACATCCCTGTTGCCTGTTGCATCAATTATATAATTTGGGACAAATGAAGTAAAGAATAAAAAAATCCCGCCAGATGGCGGGAATTTTATTATTTGCCGGTTGCACGACGTTTTACTGCAACTTCTTTTTTGGCGGTTGTCACCTTGGCAGCCTTGGGGGCATCTTTGGCAACTTTGGTCGCCGGGGCCTTTGTCGCCGGTGCTTTTTCAGCCGGCTTTTCTTCGGTGGCCTTTTCTTCTGTGGCGGCCGGTTTTACAACCTTTTTCGCGTTTTCGTCGCGGTCAACCAATTCAATAATCGCCATCGGCGCCGCATCACCATAACGGAACCCAGCCTTTAACACGCGGGTGTAACCGCCCGGACGTTTGGCATAGCGCGGTCCCAAAACCGTAAACAATTTTCTCACAGTCGCGTCCGAATTGTTACCCAATTCAGCGGCTGTCAAACGACGGTTGGCAACGGTATCAACCTTGGCGCGGGTAATCAGTTTTTCAACGACACTGCGCAAATCTTTTGCCTTGGGCAAAGTGGTTTTAATCTGTTCTTTTTCAATCAGGTTTTTCGCCAGACCGATAAACAGGGCCTTGCGGGCATTGGTGTCGCGATTGAAAGTACGACCTGCTCTCATATGTCTCATGATTACTCCTTTTGCTTACTGCCCAGGTTTCCCCGGGATTTCAGAGACGCCGCAACCTGGGTCACCCCAGAATCACGGGATTAAATTCGTGTTATTTTACACAACTTCTTGCGCATAGCAAGAAAATTATTAGAGTGCGCCAAATGGCGACATTTGACGGTGGCGAAGTGTATTTGACATACATGAGTCCACCGGCAAACGCGCCAGATGACGTGCTATAATAATTTTATTTATAGGGGTCTTCGTATTTCTTGGCCAATTCCGCAATATTTTCCGGCGGCCACCCCGGGACTTCCATCCCCAGCCCCAGACCCATGGCTTCCAATTGAACCTTGATTTCGTTCAAGGATTTACGCCCAAAGTTCGGCGTTTTTAACATGTCAGCTTCGGTCTTTTGTACCAGTTCACCCAACCAGTTGATTTTGTCGTTTTTCAAGCAGTTGTTTGCACGAACCGACAATTCCAGTTCATCAACATGCTTTAACAATTTGGGATCGAACGGCAACGCATCCTTGGCCTTTTCTTCTTCGGCCGGGGCGTTGATTTGTGCCGGATCTTCGAAATTGATAAAGACAACCAATTGATCGGTCAAGATGCGCGCGGCGAACGCGATGGCATCTTCGGGGGAAACGGACCCGTTTGTTTTAACGGTCAGTTCCAGTTTATCGTAATCGGTCGATTGACCCACGCGGGTGGCGGAAACTTCGCTGGCGACGTTCAAAATCGGCGAAAAAATAGAATCCACCGGGATAACGCCCAACGGCAATCCATCGGCATGCGCGGATGCGGGGACATAGCCGCGGCCGGTCGCCAATGTGATTTCCATGTCCAGATTTGCACCCTTGTCCAGTGTGCAGATTTCGACGTCTTTGTTCATAACTTCGACGCCACCGCTGGTTTCAATCATACCGGCTGTGACGACGGCGGGGCCTTTGACCTTCAAAAATGCCTTGTGCTGACCTTCGGTCAGGGCTTTGAAGAAAACACCCTTTAAATTCAAGATAATATCGGTCACATCTTCGCGGACACCAGAAATGCTGGAAAATTCGTGCTGAACCCCGTCAATTTTGATGTAAATCGGGGCGCAACCCTGCAAAGACGACAACAATACGCGACGCAGCGCCGTGCCCAGTGTCAATCCAAAGCCCTTTTCCAGGGGGTCTGCAATTAATGTTGCGATGTTGGGATTGTGTTCATCAACCTTGATTGTCAGCTTTTTCGGCTTAATCAGGGTCATCCAGTTTTTTTCAATCATAATAAAGCTCCATCAGGCTTAGTTTATCATTTTCGCCAATTGGCCGCGCGATGAAATTCCCATTCGCGCCGGGCTATTTTATATCAGAAATCCGCCAAAGTCAATTGTTTTCCAAATATTGACGCGCGCATGGGATTTTATCCAGCAAAAGTTGACATTGCGAAAATATTGTACTAATATCCCCACAAACAACAAAAGGACAAACCATGAAAAAATTATTGTTGTTGGGCCTGGTGTCCGGGATTATTTGCGCAAACGCGCACGCGTCGGACGGCCTGTATTACACGGAAACGACCGAATGGACCGTGTACGAAGCGGTTAATATCGAAACCGTCACATACACCGACGATGCGTATATGGCGCCCCGCCCCGCGGCCCAGCCCGCGCCGGCGTACCGCACATCACGTGAATTGGCGCGCGCCGCAACGCCGCGTCGTGGCGGTGACATGCGTCGTCCGTGCCCGCAAAAATCGGGCGAACCGGTTCACGTTAAAACACACACCGAAATCATCGACCATTATCAGATGTATCAACCGGTGACCGTGTATGAACCCGCGGGAACATATTCCCGCCGCCGCGTTGAATACCAACCGGCACCGTGCGCGCGTTGCGCCCACTAAAAAAAATCCCCCATCCGGGGGATTTTTTTATTTTATCCCCTTTGTCATTGCGAGTGTAATCGGGCCCTTCATCTCTCTTGTCATTGCGAGTGAAACGAAGCAATCCAGTAAATAATGCCTTGTTCCTTATTATTCCTGGATTGCCGCGCGCACTGCGCTTGCTCGCAATGACAAGGGTGTTGAAATTTCCAGGCTCTTTATCCCCTTTGTCATTGCGAACGCAGTGAAGCAATCCAGTCAAATGATGGTCTGTGCATATTTACTGGATTGCCGCGCGGCGGCGTTCCGCCTTGCTCGCAATGACAACGGTGTTGAATTTCCAGGCTCTTTATCCCAATTGTCATTGCGAACGCAGTGAAGCAATCCAGTGGGTTATGCCGCGCGAATTGAAACACTTGCAAACAAAAGCGAATTAGGATATAATGTCAATCGTAATGGGAAAGCCATTATGCGGGACTAGTAATCCCGCACAGTAGCCGCCTGTATGTGCGACAAACATACCAGTTCCAATATGGGACTGGATGGTGATGAATATCCAATAAATCACTTGCATGCTACTGTGCAATTACTAGCTCCAGTCCCGCTTTGTCTTTGACGGCGGGTTTTATTTTACCGTTTGATTTTTTCAAATGGTGGGATATAATGAACGCATAATTCGTATCCCATTGCGAAACGCGGGGCTTCATAACCCCATCCAAAAGTGCGCCTGGACAGGCGCAGGCGTAACTTCAACCATCCTGGTTGGGGGCTGTCGAATATATTGAATAAGACAGGCAATACTTTTGGATTGTTTTCTACCCCCAACCGTCATTTTGACGGTTTTTATTGTATTTCCATTTTTTTTGATATATAATAATAAGGCCTGCGGATATACCGTTGGTGGGGCTTAATCACCCCTTCTCAAGTGTCAGCGATGACAAAAACATCTCAACTAATGGTTGGGGTGTGGCGAATACACTGAATAAGCCACGCAATACTTGAGATTGTGATTAACCCCAACCGCTTATTACAACCAATTTTGGTTGTTTTTTATTTTTATAGTGTTATTATATTATTGGTGTCGGGTGTTCCGACCCTGGGCATAAACACCCATTCTCAAGTGTCAGTGATGACATAAAAAATCTCCAACTGTCGGTTGGAGTATGGTGAATATATTGAATAAACCATGCAATTCTTGAGATTGTGATTAAGCTCCAACCACCCGAATTTTCTGGTGGTTTTTTGTTTTAACAACACAATGGGGATGAAGATGGCCGGAAAAACAATTCACATTACAGATTTTGACAAACGTCTGGGGCGATTGATTACAATGCACCGTGTGCACCACGGTTTATTGCAACGCGATTTGGCGCGCGCACTGGGGTGTTCGTTCCAACAAATCCAGAAATACGAAACCGCGTCGAACCGCATGTCGGCATCACGGTTGAATGATTTATGTCGATATCTGAAAATACCAATCGGCACATTTTTACAGGAAGCAGACGCTGATTACGTTCACAATCCGAAAATGGCACGCATTATTCGGAATCTGTACGGCATGTCCCCGGCCCAGGTGGACCTGGTTTTACAAATGACGAACACATTGCGTAATCAGTACAGCAAAACACCGGATGCAGCATAACCACCATTGTCATTGCACGCCATCGGCGCGGCAATCCAGGAAAAGTGGCAATGTTCATCATTCACTGGATTGCTTCACTGCGTTCGCAATGACAAAGGAGATAAAGTGCCCAGTCTAAATAAAATCCCCGCGGGTGCGGGGATTGATGTGTTATGCAGCCTTTTTCGCGTCGGCAAAGATTTCCATCGGGGGCTTGGTCCCGTTGACCACATCTTGGTCGATGACGATTTCGGTCAAATCTTCTTTGTCGGGCGCGTCAAACATCGGCTGTAACAGAACGCGTTCCAAAATACTGCGCAGACCGCGGGCACCCGTTTTACGTGCGACCGCCAATGCCGCAACCGCCCGCAGACCATCGTCGGTAATCGTCAATTTCACGCCGTCCATTTCCAGCATCGCCGCCAATTGTTTTACAACCGCGTTTTTCGGCTGGGTCAAGATTTTAATCAGCGCGTCTTCGTCCAATTCCCGCAGTGTCGTGATAATCGGCAAACGACCGATTAATTCGGGGATAATGCCGAATTTAACCAAATCTTCGGGTTGGACATCGGACATGTAATTTTTTTCCGCGCGTTCTTTCTGGGATTCGACCGTCGCGCCAAAACCGATACCGGGACGTGCATTTGTGCGCGCGCCGATAATTTTGTTCAGACCATCGAACGCCCCGCCACAGATAAACAAAATCTTGCTGGTGTCCAATTGGACGGTGGCTTCGCCCGGATGTTTGCGCCCGCCGCCGCCGGCCGGAACGTTGGCGACGGTGCCTTCGATTAATTTCAGCAATGCCTGTTGCACGCCTTCGCCGGATACATCGCGGGTCAACGACGGATTTTCGGACTTGCGCGAAATCTTGTCGATTTCGTCGATATAAATAATCCCCCGCTGCGCGCGTTCGACATCAAAATTCGCGTTTTGCAACAAACGGGTCAGAACACTTTCGACGTCGTCACCGACATAGCCCGCTTCGGTCAAAGTGGTGGCATCGGCAATCGCAAACGGCACGTCCAAAACGCGCGCCAATGTTTGCGCGAACAATGTTTTTCCGGTCCCGGTTGACCCAATCATCAAAACATTAGATTTCTGGATTTCCACGTTGGACGCGGCGGCCGCCTGCATACGTTTGTAATGGTTATACACCGCCACCGCCAGTGTGCGTTTCGCATCATCTTGGCCGATGACATATTCTTCCAAGAAATTAAAAATCTTGGACGGGGTGGGCAATTTCGCGGCATCCTGGGTGATTTCCGTGGCGCGGTCGTCGGCCATGATGTCGTTGCACAAATTGATACATTCGTCACAAATACAGACGTTGCGGCCACTGACCAGCTTTTTCACTTCGTAAACGGCCTTGCCACAGAAGCTGCAAAACTGACCCGCATTTGCATTTTCCGACGTGGTGGAATTGGTTTTATCGTCACTCATATTCTTGTCCCCTGGTTCCCTGTTGGAAATGAATCACTGTCAATTATTTTCTGACCAGAACGCCGTCGATTAAGCCGAATTCCTTGGCTTCGTCCGGGCACATCCAGTTGTCGCGTTCCATCGCGTTGAACAGTTCTTTTTCCGTGCGACCGGTGAATTCCGCCATTTGCTTAATCAAAGTCTTTTTATTTTTCTGATATTGATTCATGCGGATTTCCATATCGGTAATTTGGCCTTCGGCCCCGGCCAAGGGCTGGTGAATCATAATCTGGGTATTGGGCAGAACAAACCGCTTGCCCCGTTCCCCGGCCGCCAACAGGACCGACCCCATCGACGCGACCAATCCCATCCCGATGGTGGAAACGGGCGCCTTGATATATTGCATCGTGTCCATAATTGCCCAACCGGCGGACACGTCGCCGCCCGGGCTGTTGATATACAGGGAAATATCCGCATTGGGATTTTCCGATTCCAAGAACAGCAGCTGGGCCACGATGGTGTTGGCCATATTGGGTTCGATGGGACCGCTGATCATGATGATGCGGTCGCGCAATAATCTGGAATAAATGTCAAAGGACCGTTCCCCGCGGGGTGATTCTTCGATAACCATTGGGATTAAAGCCATAATAAATAATCCTTTTTATAATTTGTCATATGAAACTATACCACACAAAAACCCGATTCGCGAATTTATGATAGTTATAGGGAACATATCCAAAAAATACAAGGTACAGGTCCGGTCTGGTCCACTTCCCCCCCTGTCATTGCAAGCAAGGCGGTACGCCGCCGCGTGGCAATCCAGGAAAGTGGCGATGTTCATTATTCACTGGATTGCTTCGCCGGGGGCTCGCGATGACAAAGAAAACAAAAAATCCCCCATTTGGGGGATTTAAATTGCTGATGCAGCCTTATTTTTCATACTGACCGGGGGCCAAACCATCCATGGGCCCAAATGTCACGCCACGGTCCTGGAACGCCTTGACCAGGTTGACCACCTGGGCGGTGGCTTTCTTGTATCCGCTGACGCCCGGTTGGGAATCCAATGTTGCGCCGGCTGCTTTGAATGTATTAACTTTCGTCATTTCCAATGCCTCTTTAAAAACATCTCTCTGACACAAGGCAGACTATATACCAACAAATTATTTTTGTCAAGTCTATTTCACGCCCCGTGCTGAAAAATTCCAGCCCACACCGCGATTATTGACCGCATCCGTACGGCCCGCAATCCGGGACCGCGTATTCTTCGACCGCGATGGCCATCGGCTGGGCGGTGGGTTGTTCTGTATAATGAACTTCCTTGACCACGCGAACACGACGATTTTCCGCGTTGGCAACGCCATCGGGGGTCGGGACCTTTAACCCTTCTTCGCCGGCGGAAACTGCGACAATCTGGCTGGCCGGGATGCCATATTTAACCAACATGTTCTGAACCGCTTCGGCGCGGCGGCCGCCCAGGGCATAGTTATAATTCTTGGACCCCATGGTGTCGGTGTGACCGACAACGGAAACCTTGATATTCTTGTTATTCTGGGTGGCGGTGGCCAGTTTGTAAATCAATTCTTCGTATTCGGGTTTGATGGTCGCCTGGTTGAAATCAAAACGAATTTCAAAGATTTCTTCCATCACATGCTGTTTCGGTTCCAACGGAATCTGCTGTACCTTGATCATGGTTTTTTCACCGGCGGCGGCCTGTAATTTATCCAGGCGCGCATTAATCGCCGCCAATTCTGAACGCATCGCCATCATCATGTTGATAAATTCTTCGCGGGAAACCATTTCTTCGCCAATCATCGGAATTTCGGGCTGGGCCGCGGCGGCCGGCGCAACCGCAGTGGTCGCCGATTGATTCACAATCGGGGCCGCACCCGCCGGTTCACCGGACACATCGGCGATTTCACGACTGCTGCTGTCGTTGCCATTGTTGTTATTGCTGTTGGTGACCGTTTTGTCGCCGCCGTAAATATTCTGGTTGAAAACCATCGGCTGGACCGGAACCGGATTGATTAAGTGTTCGGGAATGTTGACATTATTAACAATGATAACACCATCACGATTGCGCCCGGCGCCATTCATGGGCCCCATATTGCGCGTATCGGGATAATAAGTGCCCGCACTGGCCCGCTTTTCTTCGACGGCGACGGCCATTTCACCGTTGGTCACCTGTTCGGTGACGGTGGTTTTGCGGGTGCGTTTGTTGACTACCTTGCCCCCCTTGCAGTCGCGCAGCGCCGTTAATGCCCGCTTAAACCGGGCCTGGCACTGTTGGGCGGTGGCCATCTGACCGGACGCCGTCGCCGATACCCAGCAATCAAATTTCGCCTGGGCTTCGGCCGCCAATTCGGGGTTAATATCGCTGGCATCATTTTTCAATTCGTCCAGCAATTCGTTGTACGCGGTGCTGATTTCAAATGCCGTTTGTTCGTCGGCAATCTGCCAGCTGTTCAGTGTTTCCGGGAACGGCAATTCACCGGAAAATGCGGCCACAGCCTTTTGCGCGAACAATTCGCCCAGTTCCGGATACCCACTGGTGCGGGCATTATAAATCGCATAGGAACGATAATTCATCGCCAATTGGTTTAAAAAGGAATCCTTATGCGGGGCGGTGTACACGTCCAGGGATTCAACATAATCCACCGTCGGCGTCGCCACATCATAATATGAATTATCCGATTTCGAACCCGCGCACGCGGCCAACGCCACGCACGATGTCAGCGCCATTACCCGCGCGACCAACAAACCGGATGTACAAGATTTATTTTTCATAAAAATCCCTTTGATCTCTTTGACCTGTATTATACGAATTTACGGGCATAGAGTAAAGTGAAAAGTGAACCCCGCCCCGCCCGGAAATCATATCTGTTCAAATTCCCACGCCCGCGAAACGAACAAAAAAAGTCCCGCCATCGCGGGACCATTATTTATCAAACGTTTGACCGACAATCCCGCCCAGTGACGATATCGCGCCCAATCCACCCATGCCAGACATGCTTTGCACCTGTTGCATGATGGCGCCGGTGTTGGTGCCCTGGCCCAGATTGCCGACGGTGTCAATCAAGAATTCACCCCACATGGCTTTCTTTTTCGCACTCAGCTTTGCATTGGAACAAGATTCAATTTTATTCAACAGCTTGGCGGCCATGGTTGCCTCTGACGCGGTGTAATCGTCGGCGCCAAAATCAATCAAGTTAAAGATTTCGTAAATGTCCGACACGGTTTTGGCATCCTTGCACGTTGTGCTGATACTGCCATCGGGGCAATATGTGGCCTTGGACGCCTTGGGGAATTGGTACCAAACCATTTCCGCATTGTCCCCGAACCAGTCATAGCAGATTTCCGCCCCGTCGGTTGCGGCCGCGATGCGAACCGCCGACTGGTACCCGCCACTGGCGGATTGGCATCTTTTGCGGCGCAGCGTTCGCTGCACATCATCGGCGGTTGCGGCGCCGGTTTTGGCCCATTCCTGCATCGTGGTGTTGACAAAATTCAATTCGGCCGTTGTCGGGATACATTCCGCGGTCAATGCCTGTTGCTGGGCGTTTAACGCCTGGACCCCGCTGACCAATCCCAAAACGGTGGGGATTAAGCTGGCCGCGCCGGCGGTTCCGGCCGATTCCTGGGTGGCGACGGGCGCCGCCTTTTTCACTGCGACGGCCGCATGCGCAGACATCATCGGCGCACAGCACATCAACCCGGCAAAAAACAGAATTGTTTTCTTCATCTCTCTTGACACTGATTATATCATAAAAAATAATCAAAGAAATATAAAAATTGCTTTTTAACGAATAGTATTCTAAACTGAATCCCGTGCAGCAAGACAAACGCAATTTTATCATTTTTGCCAAGCACCGCCGGTGGAAGCGCCTGTGGCAGTTTTTCTTTACCGGTTGGGGATTGGTTATGGTCGCGGCATTGGTGGCGGGCGCCCTGTTTACACAGCAATTATTATGGACCCCCATCACCGCCATTAACATGCAGGATATTGTTGCAAACCAATTTAAAATGTCCGGGGCGGTCTTTGCCGGGACGGACAAAAACGGCGAACCGTTCAAACTGCGTGCCAAAACCGCGCGCCAGGGATACGACACGCCCGACATCATCTTTATGGACCAGATGTCCGGCAACATCAGCCGCAAATCGGCCGGCAAAAAAATCACAGACGATATTTCCGCCCGCACCGGCCAATATAATCGCAGCGCACGCAACATCACCCTGCGGGGGGATGTGCGTGTCAATTCCAGCAATGGCGACAAAATTTTAACAGAAGAATTGGTGATAAAATTATGAAACAATCCGTTCTGCGTGTTCAGCATTTGTCCAAATCATACGGCAAGCGTATGGTCATCAAAGACATATCGATGGAAGCCCACCAGGGCGAATCGGTCGGCCTGTTGGGGCCGAACGGCGCGGGCAAAACCACCGCGTTTTATTGCATCACGGGCCAGCTGGGGGCCAGCGGCGGCCAAATCTTTTTAAATTCCCAGGATATCACCCATTTGCCGTTTTATCAGCGCGCGCGTCTGCATATCGGATATCTGCCCCAGGAAAACAGTGTGTTTCGCGGTCTGACGGTGGAACAGAACATCATGGCAATATTGGAAGTCGTCGAACCCGACCGCAAAAAACGCAAAAAGAAATTGGACGCGTTACTGGAAGAATTTTCGATTTCCCGTCTGCGCCACAGTCCGGCAACGGCACTGTCGGGGGGCGAACGGCGCCGCGTTGAAATTGCGCGCGCGTTGGCCAATGACCCGAAATTTATTCTGTTGGACGAACCGTTTGCGGGGATTGACCCGATTGCGGTCAATGAAATCCGCAGTTTGGTGTCCCAATTGAAAAACCGCGGTTTGGGCGTGATTATCACCGACCACAACGTGCGTGAAACATTGGGCATTACCGACCGCAGCTATGTCTTGCACGATGGCAAAATTTTAAAGCACGGAACCACCGCCGAAATTGTAAAAGATGAAATGGTCAAGAAAGTTTACCTGGGCGAAGATTTCGTGATGTAAAAATCCCCGCGGGTTGCGGGGATTTTTTTATTTGTATGAACACATTTGATATGGCGTCCCATCAGTCCAATCCGTTACAATGGTATCAACGGTTTGAACATATGTGCCGGTATTGTCCGACCCATTGGTGCTGCTGGGGTTATCACTGTCGATTATCCGCAATCCCATGCACGTTTCAATTCCCCCATCCCCCCATGATGACAAGATAAATCCGGTCCCCACATCGGGACACATAACGCATGACGCCCCACTGCGGTAATATCCCTGGCCACAGTAATTACAACTGGTATAACTGTGATAGGCCAAACCGTTTATTTCGTCTGCCTGGTTCTGATATAACCAACGCAGACTTAGCGCCACGTATCCGTCTGCACAATTAAAACAGAGATATTCACCACCGCTTTCATTAACATAAAAACCATCTGAACACTGCACGCTTTTTAGCGTGCACCCCGATGCGGCAAATGTTTTGTTTCCATTCGTTTGGGATTTTAATGTTGCCGACTGATAATCAATACATAATCTTTCGACCCTATATTTATTGAAATCAATCACCGGGCCATTACATTCATATGTATCGACAGCAATATCCGACACCGTGGCATACACATGCAAATTGCCCGTCACAGAATCAGGCATAAATGCCCCGCAAACCGTGCCGCCCGCTGCCGCCCCAGCGCATCCAAATGCCGCAACCAAACCGACGATTAAATTCGGCATAAAATCATAAATAAAAAGGGCGGAAAATGGGGATTTTTAATTTTAATATCACGCACAGGATAATCGTCCCATTGAATTCGGCATGGCTAAATCATGCCCAACGCCACGTATTATACCGCATTGCGCGTTTTTGTGCAACATTAAAAATGCCCCGCCGGCGGCGGGGCGACTTTCTTACTTATCTTCCAAAATGGCGATGCCGGGTAAAACGCGCCCTTCGACAAATTCCAGGAACGCCCCACCACCGGTTGACACATATGTCATGTCGGATTTGGTGTGACTGGCCTCTAACGCGGCAACGGTGTCCCCGCCGCCCACAATGCTTTCCAGTTTACCCGCGCGCGTCGCGTCCGCAATCGCATGCGCCAGCGAAAATGTACCATAACTCCACGTTGGTTCCCATTCGGCCATGCCGACCGTGCCGTTCCAAATGACGGTTGCACTGTTGTTAACTGCGTCAATGTTGCGCGCGGTTGTTTCAACGCCCGCGTCCAAAATCACATCGTCGTCCGCGATGGTTTCAAACGTCTTGTTTTCACGGGCCGCATCACGCTTGAATTCTTTGGCAACACCCTTGTCCAATGGCAACAGCAATTCGCAATTGTTTTCGCGCGCGTATTCAATAATCCCCAGGGCGGTTTCTTTCTGGTCCGCTTCGTACAAAGAATTCCCCACACGGTCGCCCAGCGCATAATTAAACGTCGTCCCCAATGCGCCGCCCACAATCACACGGTCCGCGACGCGGGCCAGTGATTTTAACACGTCGATTTTTGTGGAAATCTTGCTGCCGGCGACAATGGCCAACAACGGGCGCCGCGGATTTTCCATCACATGCGACAGATGGTCGATTTCCGACGCCAACAATTTACCCGCATACGACGGCAAAATTTCGGCAACGCCAACGGTGCTGGCGTGCGCGCGATGCGACACCGCGAACGCATCATTGACAAAGATGTCATAACCCGCCGCCAATTTCTGTGCAAATTCGGGGTCATTTTTTTCTTCGCCCGGGTAAAAGCGCACATTTTCCAACAGCGCCACATCCCCGTCACGCATCCCGCCCAAGAAATCTTTGTCCAGACAATCGGAAATCAGCGGCACATTCATATATTCCGCAATCGGTTTCAGCGAATATTCCATATTGCGCGTTCCCTTGGGCCGGCCCAGGTGCGACACAATCACCACGCGCGCACCCGCATCACGCAACGCGTTAATGGTCGGCATGCTTTGTTCAATACGAAACGCGTCCGTGATTTTCCCATCCACAATCTGTACGTTGAAATCATCGCGCAGCAATACATACTTGCCCCGCAAATCCAGGTTATCAATTGTCCGTAACTTCATTTTCCATCCTTTCCTTAATCGGTCTGAAACTTTTTCTATAATGTTCGTTTATACCATACTTGTCAATGGCTTGCAAATGAGATGCGGTGGGATATCCCGCATTTTTATCCCATCCGTATTGCGGAAACCGGGCCGACAAATCGCGCATGATGGCGTCACGCGTTTCCTTGGCCACGATGGACGCGGCGGCAATCGACAACGATTTCGCGTCCCCGCGCACCACCGCGCGCCCCGCCATCCCCGTCGGCACACGGTTGCCATCGACCAGCGTCATATCCGGTCGGCGCGACAATCCGTCCACCGCGCGGCGCATCGCCAACATCGACGCCCATAAAATATTTAATTCATCAATTTCGGCCGGGCTGCACGATGCGACCGACCAAATCGTGTTTTCGCGAATCCATTCGAACGCCGCCGCGCGGGCCCGCGCGGACATTTGCTTGGAATCGGTGATGGCAACGGGAATATCAATGTCACGGCATGGAAAAATCACCGCCGCGGCCACCACCGGCCCGCACAGGGGCCCCCGTCCCGCTTCGTCACAGCCGGCGACAATCCCGCCGCATTCGCATTCCAATGAAAAATCCGGTTTTGATTTCATCACAGCGATGCTATCACTTTATCCCGGGCAAGAAAACATATTTTTTCACATTACGATTGACATAGAATAACAAATCCCGCTAATGCGGGATTTTCTACTCTTCATAAAAGCATATATCTGACATTTCGAAGGTCCCGCTAGCGTCAGCATACTCACCCGGCAAAACAAAGCAAGATTGCACCATCAAGTTATCACTTGAGTCATACATAGGGTTTACTGTTGTCGCCTGCTGCTGGCCCGTCCAGCCATGCCATGGACAAGCGCTGCAGTTGCCGCTGCAACGCTTAAAGATTTTGTTATATTTGGTAACACCATAATATCCCTGGCTGCATCGGCAATCTATACGTGTTGTTTTTACGCCGCCTTGGACAACATCATATGTCCTGGTTATAACATGTCTGTCTTTATCCTCTGTCCAGTCAGAAGTGACTTTTCCGCACGTTGTCAACCCGCCGGCCGTGCATTGTTCCGCATAATCCGGATGCGGCAGTTTTTCATATCCATCAAGACATGTTGAATTAAAAGGACAATGATACACTTCAACAACAGAACCATTTTCCTGCGTGAAAGACACCATTACCGCGGAACGGCTGCACCCCTCTTCTGTTACAGTACGCGATAAATCTTCAACCCCAATCTCGCACACAGTACTGGCATTACAAGGCACCTGCAATAGAATTACAGTCAGTATGCAAAAATATTTTTTCATCTTTCCCCCACGGCTGTTAAAAACAAAAACCACCAAATAATTGGTGGCCAGGAGGTTGATGACAATTACGTGAATTGTGTGCTTATTCAATATATTAGCAACCCTCCTGACCCGGGCCAGGAGTTATTTTTCATCCAAATATAAAAAAGAGCGCGTTCAGGCGCCTTAAACTTCTATTCGGACGCACGTATCGGGTCATCACACCCCATCGACGAAACACTCGCCGACAAAATTATTATACCGCAGCCAACAAAAGAAAACAACCCCAAAAAAAGAAAGCCCCGTTTGGGGCCGGTTCTTTATATCGACATGCGGTCGGCTATTTGTTTTTGCACATATTCATCTTCGCTGTTGTACAGCGGCCACTGCCCGTCCGCCAATTCTTCCATGGACGACAGCGGTTGGTTCAGTCGCGCGCGGTACAGCCATAAATTCGACATCACGCGTTTGATGTACCCGCGCGTTTCATACGCCGGAAAACTTTCGATATACAGCAACGGGTCCGACGTATCGAAACTTTTTTCAAATTTTAACATCGTGCCCATCCCCGCATTATAAGACGCCAGCATTTTAATAATATTGTTGTTAATATTGGGATGCGCCAACAGGTCCACAATGTGCTGCTGCCCCAAGAACATGTTATGTTCCGGTTTGGACATGTCGATGTCCGACAATTTCATCTTGTTCTGGCGCGCGACCAATTTTGCGGTTCCCGGCATTAACTGCATCAAACCATTTGCGCCGGCGGTGGATTTGGCGTTGGTTTTAAACCCGCTTTCCTGTTTCGTGATGGCCAACAATAACGCGCGGTCAATTGACCATCCGCCCATCGGTTCCCAATCCGGCAACGGATATTGCGCGGAATAAATGATATCGTCATCGATTTCCAAGATACCGCGATCTTTTATCACGCCGGACGCCTGGATGGAAACGCGTGGCAGACCGTACACCGTCGCAACGGAATTCACCGCATGCAGCGTCCGGTCCGACGCCCGCGCCGTAATCAGCAATTTCAGGTATTCTTCGGCCCGCCCCTTTTGCCCGGTCTGCAACAGTGCCAGCGCCATTTTACCGTATTTCGTTTCGCGCAACGCGTCCATATCTTCGTCACTGCAATCCTGTTCAAAGAATTCATAGCGCGGCCGTTCCCCCAACATGGTCGCCGACAGCGCGCCATAAAACGCCATGGGATGGGCGGCGGCGATGGACCAAAACGCCTTGGCATTTTTGCGGTCGTCGTTGGCATCGGCGGCGCGGCCGGCCCAGAATGCGGCCTCTATCTTTCGGGCATTGTTAATCTGGGGCAAATCCAGAATGGCACTGAAATACTTCTGGCTTTCGCGATATTTTTCTTCTTTGAAATACAGCAATCCCATCGTCCACAGACCGTATTCAGAATCCGCGTCCGACGCGACAAAGCCCCATTTTTTCGCCAATTCGTATTCGCCGTTTGTGTAATAGATATACGCCAAACGCCCGGCCAGACGTCCGTAATCGGATTCCGTCAATTTCCGCTTGAACGCGGGTTCTTGTAAAATCAGTCGCGCGGTTTTGGTGCTGCCGCTGCGGATGGCACGCTTGAACTGATTAATTTTTTTATTGGTGTCGCCGGTGTATTTTTTCTGGGTCCATGTTTCAGACTGGGCCGTTTCAATGGACGTTCCGGTGACGGTGCGCGGTAATTTCGCACTGCGCACGGTGGTCTTTTTAATCTTGGCCAATGCGACCATGCGGTCGGCGCCCGGCATATCAAAGTATTTCGTCATCCATGCGGCGATTTCTTTGCCGCGGGTGTGATACGTTTTGGAAATATAGCGTTGATACAACACTTCGTTCATCAACAGCGAATCCGACAATTGCCGTTCCAGTCGCATGGCGGCATCGATTTTTTCCCGCGATTGCAGGTCGAAAATCTGGGCGTAAATGCTGGCATCGGCATCGGTCAGAATGCTGGGCAAATCGGACGCAAACGCCATCACAGGCATAACGCACGCAAACAAAAGGGTTAATAATTTTTTCATGATTTAGAAAAGCGTCGCCTTGGGCAGATTGCACACCGCCGCATCAGTTTCCGCTTCTGGGATTTGATTAATGATTTTTTTAAAGTCGGCAATCTTGGAAAATTTGCGATAAACCGACACAAATCGAACAAACGCAATCGGGTCCAGATTCAGCAGCGAATCCGACACCATTTGGCCGACCAACGCACTGCTGACGGAATCGTCCGTCGTTTCCGTTTCCAGTCGCCGGTGAATGGATGTCACCAATTTTTCAATCTGTTCATCACTGACATCGCGGTTGCGGCACGCCAATTTGATACTGCGGCGCAATTTTTCACGATCAAACTGTTCCACTTTTCCACTGTTTTTGCGGATTAACAAATCACGCATCTGGACGCGTTCAACGGTTGTGAATTTCGCCCCGCATTGATTGCATACGCGGCGACGGCGAATAATCGCATCTTCGATATCGGGGCGTGAATCCGTGACCCGACTGTCTGTGGAATTGCAGTATGGACATCTCATCCCCAACAGGGTAGCAATCAAAAATGATGCTGTAAAGCAGAAATCGCATTCAGAAAATTTTTCAAAAAATGTGCATTTTTATAAAAATCAAGACATTTTTTCGTGGCGCCCGGCGGGGCGTAACTTTTTCGGCGGTCCCAAATATGGTAAAATACATGTATCGGAGTCGCGGGATTTCAACCCCCGCCCCACAGCAGAGAGATGAATAAATACCTGAATAAAATCTTGACCGGCGATTGCATTGAATTAATGCGCCAATTGCCCGACGCATCCGTTGACGCGATTTTTGCGGATTCGCCATACAACCTGCAACTGGGGGCCAAGACTTTATACAGACCCGAAGATCAAACCGCCGCCCGCGCCGTGCGCGACGCGTGGGACGCGTTCGACAGTCCCGCCGCATACGACGAATTTACACGCGCATGGATGACAGAGTGCCGGCGTGTTTTAAAACCCGACGGCGCCATGTGGGTCATCGGCAGTTATCACAACATTTTCCGCGTCGGTGCCATTTTACAGGATTTGGGATTTTGGATTTTAAATGACATTGTCTGGGTCAAAACCAACCCGATGCCGAATTTCCGCGGGACACGATTTACCAACGCGCACGAAACATTGATATGGGCGACCCCGCAAAAGACCGGCAAATACACATTTAATTATGAAACGATGAAGAAGCTGAACGGTGGCAAACAAATGCGTTCGGATTGGAACATCAACATATGCCTGGGCGATGAACGGATTAAGGGGGCGGACGGCAAAAGTCTGCACAACACGCAAAAGCCGATGGATTTATTGCGCCGTGTGATTTTGGCATCGACCAAACCGGGCGACATTATTCTGGACCCATTCATGGGCAGTGGCACCACCGCCGCCGCGGCGCGCGAATTGGGCCGTAACTTTATCGGCATGGAACGCGAAGAATCATATGTCGCGGCCGCCCGCGAACGTGTCGAACGGGTTGTACCAATCGATTTGTCAGATATCGAAGTCGCCGCCCCCAAACGCGAAGAAATCCGCGTCGCATTTTCCGAATTGATTGATGCGGGCGCATTATACGTTGGCCAAACACTGGTCAGTCCGCGCGGCGAACGCGTGATGATTACGCGCGACGCGCAATTGACGCACAGTCTGCACGGCAAGGCATCCATTCACGTTATGGCGGCCCGCATGCAACGCAGCGTCAGTTACAACGGATGGGATTATTGGTCCGCGGAAAAGCGCGACGGCACATTGGTCCCAATCGACGAATTACGCAAATATGTCCGCGGGATTAAGCGTGATATGAAACGCGCCGCATAATATATCAATCCCCCATCCGGGGGATTTTTTATTTTATCCCCTTTGTCATTGCGAACGCAGTGAAGCAATCCAGAAAATAATGAACATCGCTACCTTCCCTGGATTGCCGCGCGCGCTGCGCTTGCTCGCAATGACAAGGGTGTTGAAATTCCAGACTCTTTATCCCCATTGTCATTGCGAACGCAGTGAAGCAATCCAGTAAATAATGAACATTTCCACTTCCCTGGATTGCCGCGCGCGCTGCGCTTGCTCGCAATGACAAGGGTGTTGAAATGCCAGGCTCTTTATCCCCATTGTCATTACGAACGCAGTGAAGCAATCCAGTAAATAATGAACATTGCCACTTTCCTGGATTGCCACGCGCGCTGTGCTTGCTCGCAATGACAACGGTGTTGAAATTTCCAGGCTCTTTATCTCTTTTGTCACCCCATGGTCAAGCCATGGGGTGACAACGGGGATTAACTGGGCAATAACGCCGCCCCTGCCCCCACGGGTCGTGGGGGGCGGATTTTTTACAGCGAAACCTTTTGCAGGTAATCGACATCGATTTCGGTTTTCATCAACCCACGGTCAACTTCGCCATACAACTTAACAGTGTCGCTGGGGGTGACGGTCACGCCGTTCCAATCGTCTTTGTCGATTTCAACAACGATGGAACCGGTTTGATCTTCGAATAAATATTTATCTTCGCCGGCGCGTTGAACAATTTTTCCCTGGACAATGACATAGGTGTCATCGCGCATTTCTTTGACCTGTTTCACGGTGATGATGGTTTCATCCCCACCGACAAAGCCGCCCGTTGCGGTCGGTTGAAAATCCGCGCGCGCCGCGCCCACAATCGCCGTCGCCGCCAAAACAGACATCATTAATTTTTTCATTTTTTCCCCCTTTTTGATTTATCTGTGATTATTATATCACATGTTGCATTTAAAATATCTAGGAATCAATTTAAAAAAAATCCGGCCGTGGCCGGATTGATATTATTTTGTAACATGAACGTCCATCTGGGGAAACGGGAAATGCAGTTTCTTTTTCGGGAACGCGTTATAAATTTCTTCGGTAATGGTGGCGGTGGTTGGGGCCAAATCTGCATACTTGGTCCAAAACCGCACGGTCAAATTCACCGCGCTGTCCCCCAGGGCGGAAACAAAAACCGTCGGTTCGGGGTCTTTTAAAATACGCGCGTCACGCGACAACACATCCAAAATCACGGTGCGGGCAACGTCAACCTTGTCCCCGTATGCAATGCCGATAACCAAATCCGCACGGCGCGCCCCGCCCCGCGACAAATTGGTGATTTCCCCATTGGACAATGCGCCGTTGGGCAAATAAATCGTTTGATTATCAAATGTCTTTAATTCCGTGGTGAAAATCATAATGCGTTTGACAACGCCGGATTTACCACTGGCCGTGACAATCGTGTCACCGATTTTAAACGGTTTGAAAAACAAAATGACAATGCCGCCGGCGACATTTTGCATGGTGCCCGACAATGCCATACCGATGGCCAATGCCGCCGCACCCAACGCCGCGGTAATGGCCGTCATTTGCACACCGACGGTGGTCAAAACGATGACAAAAACAAACACTTTGGATATAATACTGACGAACGACCCCAGGAATGATATCAATGATTCTTCCAGTTTGCGGCGCTGCATCCCGCGCACGACAAAGCGTGTCAATCGTCCCGACAACCACATCCCGACGGATAAAATCGCAATCGCCGTCATCAGACGCAATGCAAAGCTCAGCCCTGCCTGCATCAGCGATTGCAGCACCGCATGCAAATTTGACGGGTCGAATTGTTCAATATTAATACTTGTCTGGTCCATAACACTTTCCTTTGCTTAACTGTTATTCGGGTCCCGGCGACAAACCGGAACCCGAATTTTTTGATAACACCGATTACATCAAAATATCTTCGCAATCGGGACCCTGGGTTTCGGTGGTACAGCTGTTGCTGCTTTTTTTGCCGATGCCCAAGAATCCGCCCTTTTTCGTCACGGTGCAGCTTTGCGTCGTGGTCGTTGTGCAGATATGGCAATTTCTGGTATCGCGGCTGAACAGTGCGGTTGTTTCCTTGCTGACGCCACTGCCGTTATCACTTTTGAATGTGGTCTGGCCAAATCCGCCGCGCGTCAAATCCGCATTCGTCAGGCCCGCACCCACTTCGTAACTGATGGCGTACGGCGGGGTCAACGGTGTGTCAACTTCGACCGCGCCATATGTTTCATTACTGCCCTGGGCAATTTTCTGGCACATGTACTGGGCCAAATCCGCCGACGCATCCCTGGTCGCGGTGGCGATTTCAACGTTCAGTTTTGCGTTGTAATTATCCTGGGCCTGGCGCAGGGCGGCAATTGCAATCTGCATCTTGACCTGGTTCAACAAATTGGGGAAACGGCCCGTCGTGCGCGCGTTCGATTTACCCGTGATTTGGGACAAATCGCGCCCGTTGACACAGTACTGAATTTCCGGATCCTGGGCAATCATGTCAATGGTGCGATTGATGGTGCCCGCAATGTTGTTCAGTTCTTCTTCGATGGACGACATGATACCGGCCGCATTGGGAACGCCCGCATTTTTCGTGCGTGCGGTGGCCAAATATTCCTGGACCCCGATTTCACCCGGCCCCAATTTGGTTTGGCCATCTGCGCCGGCGTCCACCGTTTTGCCCGATGCGTCACCCATTTTAATACTGCCGAATGAAATCATCCCGGTTACGCGGTAAATATTGCCGTCTTTTTGGGAACGCAAGCTGCCGGTGCCAATCGTATCGTCGGCCGCAAATTTGTTACAGTCGGTCGTACTGCCACAGATTTCCGCCATTTTGCGGTCAACCAATTCCTGGCAATGGTCCAGCGCGCTGTTGTCAATGTTCAGGTACAGCCCCATCAGCATGGAATCCAAATCATCCATGGAAAATTCGGGATTGTTCGCCTTGCACACGACCAGTTTGTCCAACGGACAAATGTCGTGGATATAATCGTAATCCATACCGATACAGTTGCTGAAATCCGGGCCGCAACGGGATTCGTCGGTAAAGCAATCTTTGACTTCTTGCGTACAGGCATCGACGCGCATCGCGGCCAATTTATCGACGACATATCCCCAAATCAACGGTTCCATACGTTCGCATGTGTCAATCTGGACCTTGCAAAAGGACCGGGCCATGTCGGGGCGCGACAGACACGCGTCCATGGTGTCAACACCCTTGCCCACGATGTCATCCTTGCACGCGGTTTGAATACAATTGGAAATATCGGTCAGGCACGATTGGCGCAATTTCGATTCCGCGGCCAATTCGGCAACCTTTATCGTCGGGGCCGCTTCGCGCAGGAAATCCGGCCAAACCATGTCACGCACGGCCATGCACTGGTTCAAAACACCTTCGCAGATGTTGCGTTTCGAATCCAGAATTTCCATGGTGGACGCGGTGATGTCGTATTTGGTGACATTGGCGACGGTTGTTTTGGCGGTACTGACGGCCTTGTTATTCTGCATGTTTTCGGATGCAATAATGGAAACACAGTTTTCCCAGTTTTTGCCGCATGCGTCATCGGTCTGCATACATTTTTTAAATTCGACCATACATGTGCCGCGGTCAAATTTGTTCGCATCGTCAAAGCTTTGTTTTAACGCGGCGCGCACTTCGCCCTGGGCATTTAACAGTTCCAAGTCGGCCGCGGCCTTTTTGCTGGCGATGCTGTTTTCAAATCCTTTGCAATCTGATGTGATTTGGCGGGAATACAACTGGCGCAGGAACTGCACGTCTTTGTCACAGCTGTCTGGGATTTGGGCCATGCAAATTTCTTCGGCGACGGCAAACAGTGCCCCACCCGTTTTATCCGCCAATGTTTCGATGGTATCTTCTTCGTCATCGTACAAAGTGTTGTCGAACAGCGCCATCAAATCCGCGCGCTTTTTTTCGTTGGACTGGGCGGCGGTGGCATCCACCTTTAACACGTTACCCTGGTCATCATATTGCCGCTGGCCGTTAAAGATAATGTCCGCCTGGGCGCCGGCCTGAATCTTTTCCACTTCGATGGTGCGGATGCGTTCCGCTTCGGCCAGGGTGGCCTGAATTTCGGCAAATTGTTTTTCCAACGCGATGCTGTCATCGCTGCACGCGCAACTGCCGCCGTTGGCGTTGTCGGGAATGCAAAACTGATCCATACATCCGTAATACGCGTCATAGCATGCCTGGTCATACAGGCCCGTCGCCGCCACCTTGGCCCGGACGTTGGTCCCCTTTTGTATGGCGGATTGACCACTGCGCGCGACGCCGTACGCATCGGCGCCAATGGCCGCCATGACACATAAAACAGAACCAATCAAACCAATTTTTTTTGTATTCATGCCTCTCTCTCCTGGGCAAATGGGGGATGGAAATCCCACCCCGCATTACATATTAATATCTTCACAGGATTCAATTTCCTGGCAGAATTCCTGTTTGCCGCCGGCACTGCGCCCGCCAAAGAATCCCCCCAGCGCCCCGACAACGCCACCGATTGCCGTGCCCCATCCGGGTGTCACCATGGTGCCCGCCGATGCGCCGGCCGCCAAACCACCCGCGGCCGCCTTTAACCCCGCCGCCCCCTTGGACATGCCGCCGACTTCGCATACCTGTTGCATGCGGCACACGTGGCAGTTACGCAATGACGGTTCGAACGATACACTGCGGATATAGCTGTAATTTTTCGACGATTTATCGGGTGTTTCAACCGCGTATGTGGCGTAACAGTTGGCTTCGGCCGCGGCCAGGTCTTGTTCGCGGGAAATTTCCGCGATTTTCGATTCCAGTTCACGCATCGCACGGTTTTCCGCACCGATTTGCGCGACCAATTTCGCACTGTTGAATACGTTGGTGCCCAGCGAATTGCGACCCTTGACCTTTTTACTGTCGGCGCACGCGGCAACGGTGATGTCTTTTTCAAACTGCTTAAAGAATTCATCAACCGCGGCCTGGGCATTGTTACGCACGGTGGTGCGCAGTTCCGCCAATCCCGCCGTCGTATCCGGAATTTCCGTCAGTGACGCAACCGTCGTATCGGTCGGCAAACACGCCATGTCGGTACCGCAAACCTTGCCCAGTTCGGTGCCGAAATAATTCAGACATCCCTGTAACATTTGGTAATCCATCTGCAACAGCGCCGCCTGGACAATAATGTCAAACTGCGTTTCGTTTTTGCACGACGGGAACATTGTTTGCGGGCACAGCGCGACAATTTCAGACGTCTTTTTCCCGACGCATTCGGGCGCGTCATAGTTTTTGCCGCATTTATCTTGCAAACATTTATCAACGTCATTCTGGCAGAACTGGGTCCGCAGATAGCCCAGTTTATCGTTCACAGCACTTTTGATACCGGGGATGATTTCATTGCATTCATCGATAATCGGACAGATGCCGGCCGCGACATTGACGTTGGTCAAACATGCCGAATTTGTTTCGGTGGCGCAGCCTTCTTCCAGACAGGATTGGATTTTCGCCATACATGTTGCGCGACGATTTTTATCCGCATATTTTGCCGCATCGACCAAGATGGCTTCGGCTTCGGCTTCCCAATCTTGCAGAACGTATGATTTGACCGCCATACACTGGTCCAGAACGTTTTCACACGCATTCGCGCGACGCCCCAGTAAATCGGCATCCAAACAGTTTTCAAAATTGGCGCCACATCCCCCCTTGTCCGCGATACAGGATTTATACGCCAACAGGCATTCCCCACGATTGTATTTGTTCGTGGTGCTCAGCATTTCCAGACGCGCCTGGCGGACGGCGGCTTCGGCGACGCGTTTGTTGGATTCGGCGTTGGCCTTTTGATCATTCAGGTATGTATTAAAATTCTTGCAATCCTGGACTATCATGCGGCTGTACAGGATTTCTTCCATGTCCGCCTTGGACCCACAGGATTTTAATTGGTCCGCGCAGAATTCCGCGGCCATACCATACAGCCCGTCGCCAATATCGGCGTCCGCCCCCAGACCATCATCGGCATCAGATGTGCCGTTCAACCATTCGGTAAAGCTGAGCCCCGATGCGCGGCTGCTTTTCTTGGCGGCTTCGCTTTCGCCAAAGACCAGACGTGCCTTGGCCCCCAGCTGTTCGCGTTCGACGCCTTCGGTATATAATTTATCGGCGTCGGCCTGAATTTTTTGGATTTCCTGAATCAGACTTTTGGATTGATTGATGTTTTCTGAACATGCGCAACGCATCCCTTCGGATTCATCCAACAGACAGAATTCATCCATGCACGCCCGGTACGCATCGCGGCACGCGTTACCCGAAACCGGTTCGGACGGCACAGGTTCACTGGGCGTTGGGGCCGGCGTGGGTTCGGCGGGCTTTGGCTCTGTCGTGGTCCCGTTGTCCGACGGCGTGACGTTGCCACTGGGCTTTATCGTCATCGTGGGCGCAGACACTTTGTTGCCGCCCAAATTCGTTACCATCGACGGCGCGCGCGTTCCGGCCTGGGACATGCGGGTTACGCCAACGCGGGCATCCGCACCGCGTTCCACCGCCATCGCCGCCCCGGGAATCAGGCATCCCAACACAACAAAAAGTCTTAAATTCATAAAATCCCACCTAATTTAATCACCTGTAATTTTACCAAATGCGCGCCCCCGGTGCAAGCAGATAAAAATATCTTGCTTTTTTTTGTCGCCCAACATATGATAAACAACAGAATTTTTTTCAAAAAGTATAGAGGATATTTATGGCAAAAGATGATGTGATTGTATTCAGCGGCACTGTCGAAGACAAACTGCCCAACACTATGTTTCGTGTAAAACTGGAAAACGGCCACGAAATTTTGGCAACGGTTTGCGGCAAAATGCGCAAGGCACGCATCTGGGTCAACGTCGGGGAAAAGGTTCGCGTTGAAATGACCCCGTACGATTTGGACAAGGGACGCATTACATTCGTCGAACGCAATCGCCCCGCCCCGGACGCGGCGACCGCAAATTCGTAACACCGAACCCACATTTTACCCGCGCATCTGCGCGGGATTTTTTATTGAAAAAATGGCAATTATCCCCTTGCCCAGGGATGGCTGTTTTTGATATTATTAACATATTAAAAACATGAAGAAGATTTCGCTGTTTCTTTTGGGTGGCATAATGGCCATTGGTGGCGCGCACGCGGCGGTGCGTGACGGCAATACCATTGCGCGCGCCGCGACCCCGACAACGGGCCGCACGACAACCACCCAAAACTCAGCCACGGCGACGGGCGCCGCCACGCCGCGCACGGGAACCGTTGCCGCGCGCGCAACCACCACATCCACATCCCAATCACGCCCCAGTGCGACCGCAACGCGCGCCGCCGCATTTGCGCCGGCGGCAACAACAACCAATCGGGGCGCCACATCCGCGCGCACCGCGACCCGCACAAACACAACATCGCGCGCCGCCGCATCAACCACAACCGCACGCACGGCCACATCCGCGCGCCGTGCGGCCGGCACCGCAACCGTAACGCGTGCCGCCACAACCGCGGCATCCGCCGCCCGCCCATCGCGCGCCGCCACGACACAAACCGTTATTTCATCCAACACATTCGGCAGTGGGTATAACGCATGCCGCGATGCCTATTTCACATGTATGGACCAATTCTGTGCCCAGCAAAATGAATCCTATCGCCGGTGCGTGTGTTCATCCCGCCTGGAAGATATCAAGGCCCAAGAACGCCTGTTGTCCCAAACGGCCAACCAATTGCAAGATTTCAAGGATTTGAATATCGAAGTCATCCCGAAAACCGCGGCCGAGGTTAAGGCAATGCTAAGCGCGACCGCCGGCGAATCCGCCGCCGCGACCATCCGGGACACATCGGCCAGTTCTTCTGCCCTGGCCGGAATCAGCGAAGTGTTAAACAACACCAAAAGCAAGTCTTTATCGACCCAGGGTCAATTGGACATTGCCGGCGACATCAATGCCATTTGGGCGACCACCGATTTGGCGTCGGGCGCCAATTTATCCAATCTGACGGGGGAACCGCTGTATAACGCGGTGCACAGCCAGTGCGCGGCCCTGATTGCGGACGCGTGCGAATCCCGTGCCACATTCAACATGGTGGTGTCGGCATACGGGATGTACATCGAAAACGATTGTACGGCATTGGCGACCGCATTGGACAAGAAAACAAACGCCGCATCGGGCACCATCCGCGAAACGGAACGTGAAATGAATCTGGCGCGGTTGGAAAATTACAACGCGCACAATTCGACATCCATCCACAACTGTATCGCCCAGGTTCGCGCCGACATCACCGCCGACACTGCCTGCGGCAAGGATTATGTACACTGTTTGGATATTTCTGGCCGGTACCTGAACCGTGATACGGGCGAACCGATTTACACGGCGGACTTTTATCAATTGGAAGCGCAGCTGTCCCTGTCGGGCGACATCCTGACGAACCAGGCAAACCGTCTGTTGGTGGCCGAATTAAATCGCAAGCGGTCATATGCCGAACGCGGTCTGGACACATGCCGTGATTTGGCCGACGACGTCTGGGACGAATTCATGCGCCAGGCGATTTCCGAAATTTATCAGGGCCAACAGGAACGCATCCGCCAGGTAAAAACCGAATGTCTGGAAGTGGTCAATAAATGTTACGACGAACAAAGCAAATCGTTAAAAGATTTTAGTAATGTAAAGGAACAGTTGCTGTTGGGTTCGCGTCTGGAACTGTCCGAACAAATGTGCCAGGAAAAATTGGACGCGTGCAGTAACTTGTACGGCGGCGGTCCGGACGGTCTGCAAATGTTGGTCATCACGATGAAGGGTATCACCGACCAAAAAATTGCCAAGGAATGCAAGGCCACATTACAAGAATTTGCCCGCGATATGTGCGCGCCGCCGAAAAACGACAGTCTGCACGCATATCCGTTTGCATGCCGCGTCTATGCGCCGGGTGATCAGAAGTATGCCCAGGTGCCGGGATGCAACAAAACGCTGACATCCATCAGCGGGGGTGGCAATGGCCCCAGCGGTGGCGGCGGTGACGATGGCACCACCGGCGGTCCGGGATATACCTGTCCGACGTATAAGCAGTATAATAACTGTAATCGTGATTATTACATGACATACCGCGGTTCATACGACGGCGTTCCCAAACCCGGCAATAAATGCAGCCCATGTCCGGCCGACCACGATTGCCCGGGCGGCACCGCCAACAAGATACCGCACCAGACCACACCCGACGTCGATACCGGCCCCGATTGCGGCGACGATTACATCGGCAGTCTGTATCAAAAAATGGTGCGCTATGCGTTACAGGTGTGCGTCCGTCCGTCCAACACCAGCGACGTGCCCGACACCGTCATTTTACAGGACGTTAATGTCGTCATGGATTCTGTACGCAATGAAATGGCGCAACAATTGTCCAAGGAATGCGAACGTCTGGGCGGTCTGTGGATCGACACCCAGTGGAAAGATATTAAAAACACCAACGACCGCGGCGAAATCAAAGACGGCGCCGACGGCATCCACGACACCACCGGTCACCAGTTGCACAAACGGTTTTACAGCGACACCGGTGCGAACACCAAATGGGGATACTGCGCCGCCAACAGCGCCGAAGAAGCCATGGAAGAACCAGAAGAAGAAATCCCACCGGTCACCGAACCCGACACGGGCAATACGGGTGACACCGGTGGCGGTACCACGCCCCCACAGCCGTAAATAAAAGTATCGATGCGACGCTTGCGACGGGATGAAAAATTTGATAAAATAAGAAGTACAAGAAAGAAAAACCATAATGAAAAGATTGTTCATGTTTGCGATTGTTTCTGAAATATTGGCGGCACTGGGCGGTTCGGCGCATGCCGCAACAACCACACCCTGGTGGCAACAGCCGACGATTTGTCGTATGAACCCGACGGATTGTTATGTCGGGATGGGCGCGGGTTACGATAACGGCATGTGGGATGCCGGCGGAAATTGTTGGGGCATGAAACTGATTTGCCCCGAAGCGACGGTCGCCACAAACGCCGCCCCCGTTCCGATGGGCCGTACCGAAATTGCGGCCGGCACCGGGATAAAGCGGGATTTTGACACCGACATTTTAAACGGTGATTGTTTCGGCGTTCGCAAAACAACGGCCAACGGTTCGATGGCGTCTGTTGACGGGAACTTCGTCAATGTATGGTGTAACGGGGTTTTGGACAACGTGGATGAAACATTGCCGACCGGCGAAATCACATTTGGCACACAACCGACATGTCGTGATTTGGCCCCCAATGGCTGGGTTGGCGTGTTGGCACACCAATGCTATGGCAAATTTTATGACCCGGCCCAGTATTTTATTGAATGCGACGGCAACAGTTTGTTGCCCAAACGTTTGATTGTATTAAACGGCGCGGACGCAATGGATGCATCGGGCGATTATCCGACCGACACCAACGCGGCCAAGGAATTGTTTGATAAAATGCGCAGTGTTTCCGACGCCCAGCGCGCCAAGTATTTCAAAGAATAACCAATCCCGCACCGGCGGGATTTTTTTGTTTTGTTTTATCCCCTTTGTCATTGCGAGTGTAATCGGGCCCTTCATCTCTCTTGTCATTGCACGCCATCGGCGCGGCAATCCAGGAAAGTGGCAATGTTCATTATTCACTGGATTGCTTCGTTTCACTCGCAATGACAACAGTGTTTAATTTCCCAGCTTGGTGAACTTCATCACACTTGTCATTGCGCGCCATCGGCGCGGCAATCCAGGAAAGCGACAATGTTCATTATTTACTGGATTGCTTCACTGCGTTCGCAATGACAAGGGGGATAAAGTGCCTGGAAATTCAACACTGTTGTCATTGCGAGCAAGGCGGAACGCCGCCGCGCGGCAATCCAGTCTATGATGTCATGCGCGGATGCGCATGGGCAAATTTGCGCATGGGCGCATGACGAAATACTTGCAAATAATCGCTTCTTAGGATATAGTACTTACTGCAATGGGTGTTCCATTGCCCGAGAATACACTTTCGGCTACCAGTTGCCTGCACAGGCGTAAAACTTCTGACCCTTACCGGGGTCGGGAGGTCAGTTGAATATATTGAATAAACTGACACATTCTGGTAGTGTGAGTGTACCTCCCGCCCCGTCCTGTCTTTTGGATTTGGTGGATTCAATTATAAGTTTAACTTTTGCTGGTATTCAGGAAAGTTAGTGATATAATTTATAATTGTAATGGGCATTCCCCCATTGTGGCGAGTTTGAAACCTCGTTTTGCTAGACCGCCTGTGCAGGCGTTAAATGTATCCAGCCCTTTTGGTTGGAGTCCGGTGAATATCCAATAAACCGGAGATATCGTTTAGCTATCGTTTCAAACTCCAACCACCCGAATTTTCTGGTGGTTTTCTGTTTTAACAACACAATGGGGATGAAGATGGCCGGAAAAACAATTCACATTACAGATTTTGACAAACGTCTGGGGCGATTGATTACAATGCACCGTGTGCACCACGGTTTATTGCAACGCGATTTGGCGCGCGCACTGGGGTGTTCGTTCCAACAAATCCAGAAATACGAAACCGCGTCGAACCGCATGTCGGCATCACGGTTGAATGATTTATGTCGATATCTGAAAATACCAATCGGCACATTTTTACAGGAAGCAGACGCTGATTACGTTCACAATCCGAAAATGGCACGCATTATTCGGAATCTGTACGGGATGTCCCCAGCCCAGGTTGACCTGGTTTTACAAATGACGAACACATTGCGTAATCAGTACAGCAAAACACCCGATGCTGTATAACCACCATTGTCATTGCGAGCAAGGAGGAACGCCGCCGCGCGGCAATCCAGAAAATTGGCAATGTACATTATTTACTGGATTGCTTCGTTTCACTCGCAATGACAAGGGGGATAAAGAGCCTGGAAATTCAACACCCTTGTCATTGCGAGCAAGGCGGAACGCCGCCGCGCGGCAATCCAGGAAAGCGACAATGTTCATTATTTACTGGATTGCTTCACTGCGTTCGCAATGACAAGGGGGATAAAGAGCCTGGAAATTCAACACCCTTGTCATTGCGAGCAAGGCGGAACGCCGCCGCGCGGCAATCCAGGAAAAGCGACAATGTTCATTATTTACTGGATTGCTTCACTGCGTTCGCAATGACAAAGGAGATAAAGTGCCCAGTCTTAAACAAAAAATCCCCGCGGGTGCGGGGATTGGACAACCAAACATTGATGCTTATTCACATGCGCCGTGCGATTTGGCAACGGTGTAGTTTTCAACACACACACTGCCTGATACCGCGCATGGGGAACGTACCAGCGTTACCGTTGACGCATCGGCCGGTTTGTAATTAAACTGGGCCGCGGCGCACTGATTCAAATCCGTGTACATTGCGCATGTGTTTTTCCACGATGTGCAATCGGAAACCTGGGCGGTGGGGGCAATTGTATCCGGCAGTCGCAGGTTCCATTTGACATAGAAATCCTTTAACGAACCGATGGAATACGATTTACCAAATCCCACCTGGTCCAGACCATCGCCCACACGGCAATTAATATTGTTGCGTTCGATAAATGCCGTGATTGCGGTCGCAACACCACCGGTCGCGGCGCCAACACCGGCCCCGACCAGGGTTGTTTTCAGACGGTTGCCGTCTTCACCCTGCATAATTTCGACATTATCCAACACGCGTCCCAAACGGGCCAGTTCGCTTTCCATTTGGCTCGCGTTGCGGCATCCCGATTGCGCATTGCAATAAATTCCGGTGCCGGTTTCTTTGGCCAGGTTCAGCGGTTTAAACATACATTCCGCATCATCGGCCCCACCCGTGGCATTCACCGCGTCGGTCACAGATTTCTGAATCGCATTCACATCGCCATCGGTTGTGATTTCGATGTCGATTTCTTCGCTTTCATAACCAACAACGCGGCGACTGGCGCATGCGGTCACGGCCGAACGCATTTGATAATACACATTGTACAATTCGACGATTTCGCGACATTGGGCCTCTGTAATACTACCAGTCGGCGAAATGGTGTTATGCAGATATTCGTTCAAGATGGTAACACTGCCGGCGGCGCGCAACTGTTCACCCAGTTTTTTCACGTGCCCCTTGTTCCCGCAATCAAATTCGCGGTCGCCGTGACCCGCAATCGCGCCAACACCCGCGCCAACAACGGTCCCACCACCGACACCGACAACGGCGGCGGTACTGGTGTCATTCATCAATGAAAATCCAAACAAATCCTTGTTACAGGAAAAAGATTCACCGGTGGCTTTCCAAACTTCGGCCGGTTTGTCATCCCCCAGCGCCCCAAACAGCCAATTGTTGGTGATGTGCTTATCCTTGTTATACGCCGCAACCCGCAGATAGCATGTTGCCGTTGTCGCATCCCAACGCGCGTAATGTCCACGCTGGCCATCGACACCGGGGTTGTTGTTATTTACCTGGACCCCCTGGGGGTTGGTTTTGATTAAAACATTGCCGTTTTGCTGGTTATACGCGCCAACACGGTTGTTGTATTCGGACGTTACCACCCCCCCATTGGCCACCGCCGCGAACGACGGCCCATACGTATTTTTATCCAACAGCCAGCATGTATTTTCCGCCTGGTGCGGGGTCAGGCCCGTTTTACGCAAAACAAAGTTGTAATATTCGGGCTGTACCTTGCGCGAATTGAAATCAATCCAAACATCGGCGGATGTGCGGTACACATTGCTGCAATTCTTGCGCACCTGCGTCACGCATTTTTCCACCTGGACCGAACACAGCCCCATGCCATTGATGATGGCGTTGCGCAAATCTTCGTTAAACAAATCGTTCAGACCGCCCGGCAAAGCCCCACCATTAACGCACCGCAGCACGTCGTTCATACAGTTTTCAACCGTGTAATCGGAATCGCGAACGCCGCCATCGGGACATTCCGGTGTCGGTTTGTCCGGATTATCCGGATTATCGGGGTTATCCGGCTGGGACGGTGTGGTCGGCGGCGTCGGAATCGTCGGCGACAAATTGCCAATCACATTACCGGGTAAAACCGGCATGGACGGCATGCGGGCGGCACTGGGCGCGGGCGCACCGGCGCGAACATTATTATACGCCGCACGTCCCCCAGATTGCGCAGCATGGGCCCCCAACACCACGGCCATCGCCCCCAGGCTGGCCATCGGCACACCCAAAAATCTCAGCAATTTGTGCATAAAATTCTCCCTTTACTATCCCTGTTATTATATCACCGATGGGGATGCAAACAAAGCACTTTTTATACAATCCCAGGAATAAAATCTTGACAAATACTGCCGTTTCGTCCATAATTTTAGTATGAAACAAATCACAGAATTTTATCGCGCCCACCGCATGGTGATTCTTTGGACGGTGGGGTATATCGCAATGATGTGGGCGATATTGTTTTTTCTGTTCGATTTCAATTTATTTTCGGGCACGCAGTGGAACCGCCTGATTCATGCGCAATTGCGCGGTTTTCCGGGATTTGTATTTGGGATATTAATGCTGTCGGCGTTGCCGCTGTACGCGGCGACAACAACACTGGTGGTACGCACAGGCAAACCGCCCATAACAGTTTCGTGGCCGGCGTGGTTGCCCAAATTCCCCAAAAAATCGGCAAAATCCGCCGCCGATAAAAAATCAGATGACGCCCCAACCGCGACAGCGGCACCGGCGGATAAACCATTGCCGGCCGAATTGCCCAACGAATTACGCGGCGCGTTTATGCGGGCCCGCACATATGCGGCGGCGTTACAGGCGACGCCAAAAACCGACGCAGCCCCGTCCAGCACAACGGCGCCGACATCCAATGTCCCAACCCAACCCGCCCCCACAGAAACATCCGCCCCGTCGCCGGCCGCATCTGACAATCCCGTGCAAATTCCAATCAATGACACCGCGCCCACCCCGGAACCACGCAATACCGACGACCAATTGCAACCGGATGGATTGCCATTGCCGGCGAACTTTGAATTTGGGGACGCGCCGGCGGACGACGTCATGGCGTTACCAGTCTTTACAGAAATTAATTTTGACACGCCCGCCCCCAAACCGGACAGCGCGCCCACGACAACGCATCCGGTCGCGGCGCATCTGGAATCATTGGGGCGCGACGCCCGGGTCCAGGATGACATCGTCATCACCAACGCCATGGCCATTGCCACACACAGCGATTCGGATTTCTGGATTGCCGATGGCGACGAATGGTTCGCATCGGGCAAGCAAAAGCCCAGCCCCGTCACGGCGGTTTTACGTGTCGCGGCCGAATTGGGTGTCGAACCGGTCCTGTATCTGGGGACGCAAAACATTATGGATTTGGACGCAATGGTAGCCAATTGGCGCGACGCCGGCGTTCGCGTTGTGACAGATTTGGCTGAAATATAAGACGCCCCACCCCGCCCGAAAATTACGGCCGGGGCTGACGCCCCGGCGCCCCGATATTACCCCCGAAATTGCCCCTCAATTAAAGACAGCGGAATTACTGGCTGAATCTGATTTACGTACCAG